>Ga0307428_1000643_pt1 | contig 20733 bp, 19 predicted proteins | sample SalMarWE160240MG_FD_202161 | JGI IMG/M metagenome (GOLD analysis project Ga0307428, IMG submission 202161) | Salt marsh sediment microbial communities from the Plum Island Ecosystem LTER, Massachusetts, United States - WE1603-240 | ecosystem: Environmental > Aquatic > Marine > Intertidal zone >...
TTTCAAGGTGCTATAAGTAAAATAATTTAGCCCTACAGATTAGTATTATTTGATGTTATTTGTACTATTTTTGAAATATAGGTACTTTAGGTACTTTTTGGGTTGTAATCATATTATCTAATCCCTTTTTTTGATCCTTCATTTTTTATAGTATATAGTATTTCGTATATCGTATATAGTTGATGGTTCTTATTTGTTAGATTCTAGTTATCGGTTTTCAGTTTTTTAGTAATTAGTTATCAATTTATTATGATATATTATATATGCGATACGTGATGCGACATAATTATACTATTCGTTTATTTCGTAATCAATAACCTGAAAAGTAGACAGATTCTTGTTAGTAGTCAATAGCCATTCCACTTCTATGGGGACAGAAAAATCAGGCTGCAGCCTCCCTTTTTCTAACCAATGTCGGGAATGTTGATTATCAAATTGCCCCTTATTGGCTTTAATAATTAATTTAATCGACTTATCTAAAAACTCAATTTTTTCTAAAGTTTTTACTTCTTTTAATTCTTCAATAATTTTTTCCTTCAATTTTTCTTCAGGTAAAGGTGATACATTTACTAATCCTATATTCTTATTTAAGGGTCCAATGACTTTCACATTAGCTAAAACAGATTCGTACCCCTCTTCTTCTAAAATACTTAATAGTAACTCATTAGCTTCTGCTGCCGCCTGGCCGTGATAATAAGGAGCAACTAAAGGTTTAAGCAGGTGTTTTAACTTGCAACCTTCTCTAAATTTGCTTTCCCCTATCTGTAAGATTTTTATGCCCAAATAATCAGCAATTTTTCGAATTTCCTCCTTCTTTAACTCTAAAAGGGGAGTATAAAAACCATCATATAGTTTTAAACCCCTCTTCCCCCAGGTATCACTCTGGTTCGAACCAGTCAGTACCAGTCTTCCTAATGCTTCTTTTTTTACTCTTCCCAACTTAGCTATCCTCGTACATTTGTTACAGGCCGGACCCTTCTTTAAAACTCTTTCCTGTTCTTTTTTCCCCTGAATAATCTTTAGTTTCAAATCTAAAGCTTTGCTAATGTCTTGAATATTTCTTAAACCCTTATCGTAGCTATATTCTTCAAAATTGACCGTAATCGCTTCTACCTTTTCTCTCCCTAAGGTCTGGATGGCTAAAGCAGAAACTACAGTACTATCCAATCCACCCGAAAAAGCCACTACAATATCTTCCCCCTGGCTGATTTTTTTAATCTCTTTTAATACATTATTAATTCTATCTTTTGTGTTAATCATCATCCAATCCAATTATTTTTCTTCTTGTTATTCTTATTTTACTTACAAAAAAAGGTCAAGGCAAATTATAAATACTGTTACAATTCCTCGACCTTTTATATTTATTAAAACTATCTTCAATTAACAATCTATCAATTATATTTTTTCCAAATATTCTTTAAAAGAAATGCTTTTATACCATCCTTCGCCAATGTAATTTAATACCGGAATGAATTGCTCGGTAGTAACATATCCCGGCAAAGGAGCTACTGGGCTATGATTGCTTTTTAAAAACCAGGTAGTGGGATAACCGCTAACCTGGTATAATACAGCTAATTCTCTTTCGGAAATTTCTTTCTCATTTTCTACTACTTTGTTTTCTGATCGCGCGTTTATTTTAATAGTCACAAATTTATCAGATAGTATCTTTTTTACCTCTTCATTGGAGTATGTTTGGTCAATCATTTTTTTACACCAACCACATCCATCGGTATAAAAAAAGATTAAAACGTGTTTATTCCCCTTTTCTGCAAGGGTTAATCCCTCGCTATAGGATAACCAGTTAAGGGTTACTAGCTTGGTCTCCTCTACTGCTTCTACATCCTGTTCATCTATTTTAAAATATGATTTTAATCCGAAAAAGAATATTATTACTAACAGTATTACTAAAACCATTATTTTATTTCTTTTTGTAGAAAATATCTTCATTTTTACTTCAAACCTCTTCAATTTTTATTTAAATTTATTTCTTATCACTTTGTTAATTTTAAATAATTTTAACTTTTAAATACAATTATTCCTTACTTAATAAAATAAGTTACTATCCTCTCAAAATTATCAGTAAGAATTAAACCGCCAATCAGTATCAGCAACATTCCTCCAACTAACTCAATAGTTTTGAAATGCTTTTTAATTTTACTAGAAAAGGAATAAAATTTATTAATAGCCAGGGCGGTCAATAAAAAAGGGATTCCTAAGCCGGCTGAATAAATGGAAAGCAATAAAATTCCCTGATAAACTGTTTCCTGAGTCCCAGCATAAATTAATATTCCGGCCAGAATAGGTCCCACACAGGGAGTCCAACCAAAAGCAAAGGCCAAGCCCATTAAAAAGGGGCCTACTATAATGTTGACTGGTTTAGTTTTACTATAAACCCTTTTTTCGTAATCCAAAAATTTTATTCTATACATACCTGACATATGTATTCCAAAAATTATAATTATAATTCCCCCTATTTTCTTTAAAATAAAAGCCTTTTCCAATAAAAAACTACCTAAAAAAGTGGCTGTAGCCCCTAAAAGAATAAATATCAAAGAAAATCCGAGAATAAAAAATAAAGAACTTATAATTATGGTATTCTTATTTTGTTTTTCCCCTTTTTCTATATCTTCTAAAGATATTCCTGAAACAAAGGAGATATAACCCGGTACTAAGGGTAAAACGCAGGGAGAAACAAATGAGAAAAGGCCAGCCACAAAAGCTGCCATTAAAGAAACTTCACTCACACTTAATGTTGTCATTATAAAATAACCTCTTATTAAATTAGTCGTTAGTGAATAAACCTAGCGTGGAGCGTATAGCGTTTAGCGTATAGGTGCGGGTAATAAGTGTAAGAAAAATACAAAACGCTAATTAGTCGTTAGTATTTATTCTGCCTTCTTTCTTCTTCACTCGATACTCGATACTATATACTCGATACTGTTTTTCTATACAACTAAATTAGTTTTTAGTTTATATTTATTATATCTTAGTTTTAATCTTTTGTTTATAATCTTCGATGGCTTTCAATAAACCATCAGCTGCTAAATTAGAACAATGCATTTTAATAGGTGGAAGCCCGCCTAAGGCCTCAGCAACAGCTTTATTGGAAATTTTTAAAGCCTCATCAATATCTTTTCCCTTGACCATTTCGGTAATCATACTGCTGGTAGCAATAGCTGCCCCACAGCCAAAAGTTTTAAATTTACAATCAATTATCTTATTGTCTTTTACCTTGATATAGATTTTCATAATATCCCCACAAACAGGATTTCCCACTTCTCCTATACCATCGGCATCTCTAATCTCTCCTACATTATGAGGATTTTTAAAATGTTCCATTACTTTATCACTATACATACTCATTCAGCAATTCTCCTTGTTAATACTAATCTTACGCTTAATGGGTTCGATAAATCAAGCCCCTAAATTTAGATAGACAGGCGAGACGCCTGTCCTACTAACGACTATTAACTATTCACTAACGACTAATTCAGTCCTTCCCAATCCCCCTTAAAGGGAGAGAGGGCTCTTAACTTCTCAATAATTCCCGGTAATATATCTATCACATAATCTATTTCTTCCTCTGCATTATCTTTCCCCAAAGTTAACCTTAAAGATCCATGAGCTATCTCGGGAGGAAGCCCGATAGCCAATAATACATGTGATGCCTCTAAGGAACCAGAAGTACAGGCTGAACCACTGGAAGCTGCTACTCCCTGTATATCTAAATTAAGTAACATCGATTCTCCCTCGATAAATTCAAAACATAAATTAGCGTTTCCAGGTAATCTATTAGATGGATGGCCATTTAAACGAACATTTTTTATTTTATCCATAATCCCTTTGATTAATTTATCTCTTAATTTAACAACTCTATCCTCTGCTCCCTTGGCCAGCCTCTTCTCTGCCAGCTCTGCAGCTTTGCCTAATCCAACTATCCCTGCTACATTTTCTGTCCCGGCTCTTCTATTTTTTTCCTGAGCACCGCCGTCTATTAAATTAATTATCTTCGTTCCCTTCCTTAGGTACAGTACCCCTACACCATTAGGACCGTAAAATTTATGTCCGGACATCGATAACATATCTACTCCTAAATCATTGACATCTATAGGAATATGGCCGATAGTTTGTATTGAATCAGTGTGAAAATATACTCCTGCATCTTTGGCTACTTTTCCTATTTCTTTAATCGGTTCAATAGTACCGATTTCATTATTAGCATGCATAATAGTTACCAATATCGTCTTATCGGTAATCGCTTTTTTTACATTTTCGGGGTCTATCAGACCATATTTATCAACCGGTAAATAAGTAACCTTAAATCCCTGTTTCTCTAAAAACTGACAGGAATGCAGGACAGCATGGTGCTCTATCTTCGAAGTAATAATATGATTCCCTTTTTTTTGGTTAGCCCAGGCTATTCCTTTTATGGCATAATTATCTGCTTCAGTTCCTCCGGCGGTAAAAACAATTTCTGCAGGATTTGCACCGATTAAATGAGCTACCTTTCCCCTGGCTTCTTCTACTGCTTCCCTTGCTTCCTGTCCAAAGGAGTGAATGCTATTAGGATTCCCATATTTTAAAGTGAAATAGGGGTCCATTGTCTTAACTACTTCTACATCCGTAGAGGTAGTTGCCGCATGATCCATATAAATTCTTTTCATAAAACTATGTTCCTCCTTTTATGTCTTTTTTAGTTTTCCAAGTTACAGCGTGAAAAAATTATATTATATATGAGTAATTTTGTCAACTTTTATTTTTCTGAATTTGTTCATTGATTTAAAACTATTTCTTGGGCATCTTCTTTTGCAATTCGTTCTATAAATTCTTTAAAAGATGAATAATATTCTTTAGATATTTCAAAGGTATTAAATTTGTAATTTCTCTCGTATTTTATAATATTCCCTTCAATTAAATATTTCACCTCATAAGAAGCAAAAGGCAATTTCAATTCAACATTATCCGGTATTCTCTCAATCTCGAAATTATTCGGTATAGTAATTTCTATTTTATTTTTAGAGCAATATTGGTTGTAGAAATACATCGGATATCTTCTCTCTTCTTTAGCCACAATACTGGTAGATTCTACCCTTTCAATAATGGAAGGCTTAAAATGAAGTTTATTACCGATCTTCTTAGCATAATGAGGAGCTCTAAACTTATATTTCTGCTTTACCGGCACATCAAGATCAACTAAATCAGAAAAGCTAAATTCCTCCAGCACAGAACCAGGGCAACTTGAACTCAAAGAATTTTGAATTGCTTCACCTCTCTTGGTTTCTCCTAAGTCTTTAAAAATACTTCTATAGTATGCTGCAAAAATACCTGATTGAGAGATAGTGGCTTCCCCTTTAATCGACCCATCCTCGGCTAAATTAAATTTTATTTCCCTTATTCTCTGATTTTCCTCAGCGGGCTGAACAGGAATTTTCATAAATTTTCCTTCTCCGTCAATCAAAACCATAGCCCAGGCATCCTGATCCATCGCCGGTAAATCACCATAGACATAGTTCTCAGCAGTTCCATCTAAAAATATTAGCTCTCCGTGTAAAGAGACTGCTGCGATAGCATGATCGAATTGAAAACTGGGCAAATCAAGATCTAATTCTCCACTATATCTGGCCCTAAGCAATACATAATAGGTTTCTATGTCCGCCTCTCTCAACATAGCAATAAGCAAGGTTGCTTTATCTTTACAATCACCATATTTGTATTTATATATCTCTGCTGCCTCGTGAGGCATATGTCCACTTATTCCAAATTCTAAACCCAGATATCTTATTTCTGAGATTACATAATGGTATATTGCTCGAATCTTCTCTTCATCGGTATCTTTTCCTTTAATAAGTTCGGATACTTTCGCCTTTATATCGGCATCCGCCTTGCCCTGTTCTCGGGATATATCATGATACCAGGAAGCAATCTCTTCCCAGGAAGAAAAACTGCTTATGGTAATTCGAGGAGCAACATTATGAAAAGGAGGCATATCACTTTCATAGATAACCTGGCTAATGTCACTATCCTCCCAGGAATAAACAGTTTTATTATCTAATTTTTTCACCTCAGGAATAATATCAGTCTTAAAATTAACTATCTTGATTTCTACCCCCTCAGGAATAGTAAGCACATATCTACAAGATTGGATAGGCTCAAAATCTTGCAGATAAAAAGTATCCTGGAAATTTTTACCGATAAATCCTCGGCTATAATCATCCAAAGTGTATTGATATTCGATAGTAACCCCTTCTTCCAGGGCAGGCATAGAAATTACTTTTTGGGAAATGTTGGAGTATAGACGATATCCCTCTAAGGGAAAAATATCTTTTATAGAAGTAGCTTCTATAATAGTTCCATCTAATTTAAAAGTCCGAGCTTTCTTAATGGTTATCCTTTCTCCCCAGGCATTGTAAGTTATAAATACCTCTCCAAATTTTTCAATCCCCCTCCTATTGAAGAGTTTAACGATTTTATGATAAGTCGTAGAAGATGTCCCATCTAAATGAATAATCCTCCTTGTTTCATTTAAAAGTATAGCTGCACTCGCATCCGGATATTCTTCTGCTGAAGGAGACTTGGCAATTAATTCCCGGGCATCCACTTCGGCTACCTCTTCTTTTTCAGAAATAAAATCAATATAATCCCTCAAATGAAGAAATCCAGGTGATATCTCCAGGGCTTGCTTCCACAACCCAATAGCCTTCTCCTCTTCTCCTTGTTCGTGATAGAGATACCCTAATTGAGAATATATTGAGGAATTATAGGGAAATATTTCCTTTGCTTCTTCTAAAATTTCGATAGCCTTGACCTCTTCCCCCATCCTAATATAACCATCGGCTATATTTTTATAAATCGCCGGGTTATCGGGCTCCCAGAGTAAAACTTCCCTATAAAGAGCGATACCCTCTTCAAACTTTCCTAATTGAAAATATAAACTACTTAATCTTGTCCGGCTCAGACTATCATCATGATTAATATCTAATGCTTTTTTATATTGCTGAATTGCCTTCTCATACCACCCTTTTCTTTCGTATGAGACACCTAAAGAATACTGAACCAGGACATAGTAGGGTTTAGTTTCCCTTATTTCTTCCAATTTTCTTCTTGCTTCTAAATTCCAACCTTTCCTTTCGTAAGCCCAGGATAGATATAGATTAGCCTCTAAAGAATCTGTATTCACCTCTAACACCTTTTCGAATTCCCCAATGGCTTCTTTATACAATCCCTTTTCGTAATAATTCATTCCAATTTGCATTATAGCTTGAATAAAGTCAGGATTATCCTTTAAGGCTTCTTTGATTTGTTCCTGCCCCTCATCAAACTTCTCTTTCTGTCTATATCCATTGCCTAAAAGATAATGGGCTAAAGCATTTTTTGAATCTACAGAAACTGCTTTCTCAAATTCTTCTACTGCTTTATCTAAAAATCCTTTCTTCTGAAATACCAATCCTAAAAAAAGATGTGACTTCAAATCTTGAGGATTATTAATAATTTCTTCCTGATAATAAGTGAGAGCATCATTTAGATATTCTTTTTCTTTCAATTCTTCCTCAGTTAGCTTTACTTTTGCCGCCTTTGCTATTTCTTTATATTCGGAATTATATTTTAATCCTTCAATCAACTCTCCATTGATATCAGTTATTCTAAAATAAAATCCCCAGGTTTCCTCTTTTTCGCAAACCTTTACTAAAATTTTATTCCAACCCTCGCTCAGCCAAACAGGTACCGCTTCCTGGTCAATTACTGCTCTTCGGTAAACATCCTGTTGTATCACCCCTCCATCATTAAGCCACACTTTTACTGCATCATCTGCTCCTACCTTAAAAATAGCAACTCTTCCCTGGGGCGAATAAACATAAGTTAAAGCATAGCCTACTGACCAATTATTGGGGTAAAGGAAGGAATCGAAGTTTACAAAACCGGAAATACTTATTTTTCGGGGCTTAAACCATTTTATCTGGAGACTATCCTTGCCACTGTAAACTTTTTGCAAATCAATCTCTTCTTCTGGAGGATATACTTTTTTAAAGCCGGATTTCCCGGTATTATCAAAAGGGCCGATTATCAACCAATCGGTGACCATCCCTAATTTTTCAATCTCTTGACTTGCTTGAGAAATATTGTTCTTTCTGATATAGAATTGAGCTATCTGCCCTTGAGAATAAGCTTTAAGAATTTTATTCTTAGAATCTTTATTTAAAATATCTTGGGAAAGAGCCATGAACTCATCATATCTCCCGACTTTATCTAAAACCTCTTCGAGCATAATCCAATAAACTTCTGCTTCCGGAGAATCAGGATTTTCACTGATAAAATCAGCCCACTGGTCAAAGGCTTCCTGATAAAATCCTTTTGACCAATAATCAAACCCGATTATTTCTGAATCGCTGGCAAATACGTTTAGATTAAATATAGCAATTGATATGACTAATAAAACAATAAATACTGAAATAAATTTCTTTTTCATGATGCTCATATTTTCTCCTTCAATTAATTTAGTTTGATGGCTAATTGGTTTACCATTTAAATTAGTAGATAGTATAACGTGTTTCCATCTATCTTGTCTTTTTTTATGTCATTGCGAGCTCCGATTTATCGGAACGTGGCAATCTCGTTATACAACTAAAAACTTAAAACTAAAAGCGAAAAACCATAATTCAAAACTCAAAACCTTTTTTCGTATATCGTATTGCGTTCGGATTTAAATAACGAAAAGAGAAAAAACCTGCAATCTGGAACATACAACTATTTAATTGTAACATATTGCTCATCACTGTTTCTTTTTGTCTTCTGGCTTCTATTTTCTTAACAAGATACGATTCACGAGATACGAGATACGAATTTAGCTTTGCGCTTTCGGCTTTTCGCTCTTCAAACTATCCGCAATTTTTCTTCTCTGTCATTGCGAACTTACCAAAGGCAAGTGCGGTAATCTCAGAATTCAATTGGGATTGCTTCGTCGCTAAAGCTCCTCGCAATGACGAAAATTATAATTCCACTTTATTCTCTTGTAATATTCTGAATTCTGTCTCCTGACTCTTGGATTCCTAATTCTTTTTTTCTATTTTCTTAACTAGCCAAGTAACCAACTAACTAACTATATAATTTTAACAACCCGTCCTAAAATAAATCCTAATAATATTCCAACGAGAAAAACAGTAGTTAAAAGCTTGGCGTTAGTTACCTCTTTAACCCCTCTAATCCTGATAAAGGTTAAAGTCACCAGGTACGCTATCCCATTTATAGTAATAAAGAAGGGCCAAACTATTACTTTGGCTACAATCGGCCCTATATAGGGAATTGATTGAATGATAAAAATAACTTGAGAAAAAACTTGTCTGGCTATCTCCATAAAAATTCCCAATAAGGCAACAATTGCCGTAGTCAATATTTTATCTACCCCAAAATAAATTAGCCCATAAAAAACTGAAATCATTATTAATACGGTTACGGCAATTTCCAAATCTTCTTTAAACTTCGGCTTCTTCAGTTTAGGTTTAAAATCTTTGCTCACTTTCTAAAATCCTTTGTAATTTTATATAAATTTAAATATCATCTATCTTGCTTTTAATTAGGATTTATCGCTTTCTGTAGATTGCTCGGCAGCTTCTTCTCTTTTCTCTTCTGCTCTTTCTTTAACAGAACTTATGCCTATTATTATCGCAAATATTCCACCAATCAATAAAATAAAAGGCACCAAGGCTGCTAAAGCTTTTAGAAATAATAACCACCATTCAATTAATCCTAATATCCCTAAAATTACGGCTGCTATTCCTCCCAAAATAATCCACATTTTGCTTCCCCCCTTCCAAAATAAATTTAAATATTTATTCCTACTTATAGCACCTTAATAAATTATAATATAAAAACCAATGAATTGAAAAATATTTTTAATCTTGCTTTCTCTTTATAATTTTTCTTTCCTAATATAATTCATGATTATTAAGATAAATCCTCCATTTTTATTATTTAATTGGAATCCTTTACTATCCCCTGATACCGAAAGAATTGAATTCTCCTCTGTATTTTTCCCATTCCATGTCTATTTTTTCTACAATTGCACTTCCCGGTCCCTGATAACACCAGCTTATTAGCTTTTTTACTTTTTCTTCCTCTCCTTCCGCAACTACCTCTACTTTACCATCCCAACAATTCCTAACCCATCCCTTTACTCCTAAGTTTTGGGCAATATCCTGGGTATAATAGCGGAAAGCTACTCCCTGTACTCTCCCTGAAATTAAAAGATGTGCCCTTACTTTTTTTCCATCTTTATTCATACTTAATAGTATCCCTATCAAAAACTATTTTCTTATTCCCATTTTACCCCAAAACATAAAAATTAAAAAGAATTAATCCGATTTTAATTTTTATTCTATCTTTTTTTCTAAATCTTTTCTTTTTTTTCGCAATACATGACGCTCGATACTTGATACGTATTAAGACCTTGCAAATAAAGAAGAATAATATATAATAAATCTATACTGATTAGAAAGCAATATAATATAACGAGGTGAAGAGTAATTTTACACTTAATTTTATTTCTTCTGACTATAATTTCTTGTTTTTTTGTAGGTGGCATTTGGTATGCCCTATTTTTAATCACTATTCTACTTGCTCACGAATTAGGCCATTTCTTTGTTAGCAGAAGATGGGGAGTAGAAGTAACTCTCCCCTTTTTTATCCCCTTCCCTCTATCTCCTTTTGGAACTTTGGGGGCAGTTATCAAAATGAAAGGAATTATGCCCAATCGTAAAGCTTTATTTGATATCGGGGTAGCCGGGCCTTTTGTAGGCTTAGTTCTTACTATTCCCACTATAATAATCGGGCTTAAATTATCAGAAGTAGCAGTAATTTCAGAAATTGAGGTGCCAGTTATTCCCCTGGGAAGCTCCATACTGTTCTCCTTTATAGAAAAAATTATGTTCGGTCATCTTCCCGAAGGCCAGGATATAATCCTGCATCCTATAGCTTATGCTGGCTGGGTGGGATTGTTTGTAACTGCTTTAAATCTCCTTCCCGTTGGACAGTTAGATGGCGGACATATAATTTATTCCTTGTTAGGTAAAAATAATAAAATTGCTTATTATATAACTTTGGGTATTTTAGGCCTTATTTGTATATTTGTTAACCCAGCGTGGACCTTATTATTGGTCTTACTTCTTATATTTGGATTTAATCATCCTCCACCATTAGATGATTTTACTCCTTTAGATAAAAGGAGAAAAATATTGGGAATCTGCGCCTTAATTTTTTGTGTCTTATCTTTTACTCCCGTACCTTTTCAAATATAGCATTTAACTAAATTAACTCATTTAAATGATCATCTAAAACTGATTAAATTAATTTTTTAAAAAATTTAAAATATTTTTAAAAAAAAGAAGGATTTTTTATATTTATGTCGTATATATAATAATTAGATAACATTATTGTTTTTATTTTTATTAACTATACTTATTTTTTTATCTAAAACAACCTATTCTACTTGCAAATTTCACTCTATTATGACAAAAGGCAGGTGATGCTACTGAAAAAGATAGTAAAATACTTATCTTAAAAATCTCGCGAAATATTATATATTTATTAATTCATTTAAAATTCATTGAAATTTTCCAAAAAAAACAAAAAAACAAGGAGGTTTTTTAAATGGAAATCAAAGCAAGAGGCAACTGGGGAACACGAGTCGGTTTTATAGCCGCAGCTGCCGGTTCAGCCATTGGATTGGGAAATATCTGGAAATTCCCCTACATCACCGGAATGTATGGTGGCGCAGCATTTGTAATTGTTTATTTACTTTTTGTTATTTTAGTTTGTATCCCGGTAATGAATTCAGAATTATTGATAGGTCGTCTAACCTCTAAAAATCCGGTCGGTGCATTTAAAGAATTAGTACCAAAAAGCTCCTGGTGGCTTGTAGGAGCTATGGGAATATTGGCCGGATTTATTATTCTTTCTTTCTATTCAGTTATCGGCGGATGGGCGATATCCTATATCTTTAAATCGGGTGCCTATATGGCAGCAGGTGGTGAAAATGCAGGAAGTGTTTTTGGTACCTTTATTACTTCTCCTGTCGCTCCACTTGTCTGGCATGGTATATTTATGGCAATATGTATAGGAATCGTTATGTCTGGTGTTGAAAAGGGAATCGAAAAATGGACAAAAATATTAATGCCCGCTTTAGTCATATTAATGTTAATTTTAATAATACGTTCAGTAACTCTCCCCGGAGCAGGTAAAGGATTATCTTTCTACCTCAATCCGGATTTCAGCAAATTAAGTGCAGAGGGTATTTTAGCTGCTTTAGGACAGGCTTTCTTCTCACTGAGTTTGGGTATGGGTTGTATGATTACTTATGGAAGTTATCTTAAAAAAGATTCAAATATCCCTACTGACTCTTACTGGATTTCCGGAGCTGATACACTTATCGCTTTCCTGGCCGGTCTGATGATTTTCCCGGCAGTATTTGCTTTCGGATTAGAACCGGGTGCAGGACCAGGGCTAACCTTCATAACTGTTCCGGCTGTCTTCGCATCTATGGGTGCCATTGGTCACTTCTTCGGAATAATTTTCTTCGTATTACTGACCTTTGCTGCGGTTACTTCTGCAATCTCACTACTCGAAGTTGTTTGTGCTTATTTCATTGATGAAGCTAAATGGGCTCGTAAGAAAGCCACCATTGTTATGGGAATCATTATTTTCCTATTAGGTGTTCCCTGTTCCCTGGGTTTAGGCGTATGGTCACATATAAAAATTATTGGCGGAAGAGATATTTTAGACTCACTTGATTTTGTTGCATCAAATATATTTCTACCTCTAGGTGGTTTCTTACTCCTAATCTTCGTCGGTTGGGTTTGGGGAACTAACAAAGCAATCAAAGCTGGAAACGAAGGTTCAACAGGCCCTATTACTTTAGGCACCGGATACGCCTTCCTGGTCAAATACGTTGCTCCTATCGCTCTTTTCATAGTATTCCTTATGAAAATAGGAGTCATTAAATAATCAGGAACATTTTCTTGAAATTTGAACTTAACAAAATGTGATAAAACGAAAATCGCCCATCCTTTATTAAAGAGATGGGCGATTTTATTACATTAAAACCAAATAAAATATTTTTCTATCCCTATTTATCTTCTAAATTTCCCTTAATATCAAAAGGCATATTAAGTCTGAACTCCCAAAGCACCTGCCTAATCTTATTCTTAGTTTCATGCAATACTTCTTCAGCAGTCTTTTTTAAATAAATTGTTTCTGAATCATCTAAAGAAATTATTTTATTATTACGAATTAGGAGCGTAGAGGTAGTTCCTTCTACTAAAATATTTATTTCATAGGGGGCCAAATCAATGCTAAGGAATTTATCCAGATTTTTAGCAGTTTCTATCATTTCCAGGTAAAGTTCATGACCTATCGGAAATGTTAAATTTAAGATAGGAATATTATCAATAGAGATGGTACCGGTACAAAAAGACTCCTCAAATATATATTTGATATCTACTTTAAGATAATCAGTGGTAGCCCGCCTATCGATATCTATTCCTCTTTCTTTTAGTTTATCTTTTACGTAATTAACCCGGTTTTCAGTTTCAGGATGAGTTTGAAATATCCCCAAATTTACTTCAGGTTTAAACATTTTCCGGGTATATAATCTTTCTAAAAAAGTTAAAAAACCTACCGGATTATATTCTGTTTTGGTTAAAAGATCTATAGCAGTTAAATCTGCTTCTTCTTCGTACTCTCGACTGTATTGATTGAGAAGAGTTATAGTAGTAAGCTTTCCTAATACGCCTACATCCGGTTCCCTGGTTAAAAGAACGGCTAAAATAGTTAACAAGGTAAATTTAGTATTATCTCTGGTCTGTTTTAAGGCATGATTGTGGATTACGTGGGCAATTTCGTGAGCCAAAATACCTGCAAGTTCGTCATCTGACTGGATATAATCAAAAAGATCATAAGTTACATAAATATATCCGCCGGGAATAGAAAAAGCGTTGGGCCCTTCTATATTTAATATCTTGAAATGATAATTCATCCCTTTAAGCTCAGAATTTCTGGCTAATTTATTACCAATCTCAGTAATTAATGAATTTTGATTTAAATCTTCAATTACTTCATATTTTTTCTCAATATCTTCAGATAATCTCTTCCCTAATTTCTGCTCTTTGTTTAAGTCTCTTTCTGCAGAAAATGAATTAAAACTCACCAATAAAAAGGCTATTAAAAGAAAAACTATCACAGAAACTAATTTATTTATTAATTTTCTATTTTTTCTCATTTTTTAATAAATTCTTGAAAATGCTCTATAGCAAAATTAAGAGCATCTTCAATTCCCTCTGCCCTTTTCCCTCCGGCTTGAGCAAAATTGGGAGTTCCGCCTCCCCGACCTTCGATAAATTTTCCCGCTTCTCTTATCAGCCCATTCATATCATATTCTAAAACCCTGGAACAGGCAAACAATATCTTTGCTCCCCCTCCATCTCCTTTACTCTTAATTCCAGATAATACAACTACACTGTCATCCAGATTAATAATCTTCTGTACTAATCCTCTTACTTCTTGAAAATTTTTCTCTTCAAACACTTTGTTTATAATCTTTATTCTATTATCTCTTATAGAGGCTTCATCGATTAATCTTTTTGCTTCATGTTCTTGTAATTTTTCTTTGATCTCTCTTAATTCTTTCCTGGTTTCTTTCCGTTCCTCTAACACTCTCTCCACTGCTTCTCCCAGCTCTGTATCTTTAATCGTTAATTTATTAGAAATATTCTTAATTAATTCATTTTTCCAATAATAGTCCTTCAAAGAACGCTTACCGCATATAAAATCCAACCGTATTTTTTCTCCTCTTTTCTCCCATTTTAAAATTTTAATCAAGCCAACCTCTCCGGCAGTCCCACAGTGAGTACCACAGCAGGCACATATATCAAAATCCTTTATCTCTACTATTCTTATATCTCCTTTTTGAGGAGGAATTTTCCTTAGATTTAATTCATTTGCCCTTTCTTGGTCTACAAAATATACTTTAATCGGTTTATTTTCTAAAACGATATTATTAGATAATATCTCCGCTTTTTTTACTTCCTCGGAATTAATGTTATCTTTCATGATATCTAAAGTGCAAATTTCATTCCCCAAATTAAAAGATACCGTATCGGCATTCCATAATTTTTCGAAAGCAGCAGAAAGAATATGTTGCCCACTATGTTGTTGCATATGGTCAAATCTTCTCTTCCAGTCAATTTTTCCTATTACTGTATCTCCGCATTCTTCTTCAATGCCTCCTTTTAATACATGGATTATCTTCTCATTATCCTCTATTACATCAACTATTGACACACCCTGAATATAACCTAAATCATTTGGCTGACCACCAGAAGTAGGATAAAAACAAGTGTTATCCAAAATAAGAGCAGGTTTGCCATCTATTTTTATTTTTTCTAATATTTTTCCTTTAAACTCTTGCAGATATGGTTCTTCATAATATAATCTTTTACTCAATACCCTTCCACTCCCTTTAAAATTAGTATCTCGTATCTCGTATAGATACAGTAACAAGTAATATGTAACGAGTAATAAGATTAAATTCTTGAAATTATAAAAACAGGTACTTATTAAACGTTACTTATCACATGTTACACATTACATTACTTGTAACCTGGTTGGATAGTTAAAAAATAAAAGAAAAAAACCAGGAACCGGAATAAAAAAGTTTGCATTAACCTTTTAAAATATTTATATAGTTCTATTGTTTCTTATTATAATACAAAAAGCCAACCTAAACAAAAAAAGAGTCTTAAATTCGTATGTAATACAAACATAAGACTCTTTTTATTTATATCAAGTATGATAGGTTATATCAAGACCATTCTATCTTCTATATACTTATCTTTTCGATTGCCTAATATTGAAAACTGTCTTACTAAATCATCTACATTAATCTTTTCTCTTTCTTCTCCTTGAATATCAAAAATATTTCGTCCCCTATCCATCATCACAGTACGATTACCCACTTCCAAAGCTTGCTTCATATTGTGGGTAACCATTAAAGTAATTAAGTCTCCCTGCCGCTCCATAACTAAATCTTGCGTCAATTTCAAAATCTTTTTACTGCTTTCCGGGTCTAAGGCTGCTGTATGTTCATCTAAAAGTAAAACCTTGGGATTAAACATGGTAGCCATCAACATGGTCATTGCCTGCCGTTGCCCCCCGGAAAGTAAGCCCACCTTTTTTGAGATATTATCTTCCAGCCCTAAATTTAATTCACTTAGTTTTTCCCGAAAAAAATTGCGTAAATTTTTATTAATCCCCAAGCGTAATCCTCTTTTTTCTCTTTTTAAAGATAAAGATAAATTTTCTTCAACAGTCATATAAGGAGCAGTACCTAAAAGAGGATTTTGAAAAACTCTTCCAATCCATCGAGCTCTTTGATATTCAGGCTGACAGGTAATCGCCTTTCCTAATAGACTTACTTCTCCCTTATCTTGCTGTAGAGTTCCAGCAATTAAATTTAATAATGTTGACTTGCCAGCACCATTACTGCCGATAATTGTAACAAAATCACCCTTTTTAATCCGCAAGTCAAAATTATCTAAAGCCAGAGTTTCATGAGGACTATTTTTAGCAAAATATTTAGTCAATCCTTTAATTATCAGCATAGATTAAACTTCCTTTCCATTATTATTTTGAAGATCTTTTCTTCCCAAATTAAATCTATCTGCAAAATTAAGTTTACCTTTAATAAAAGGCACGCTTAAGGCTATTATTACCAGTAAAACAGAAATCATTTTTAAATCTCCTGGCTTAAAGCCAAAACTATAACCATAACGTAAAGCAATTATCATAATTAAACGATAAACCAAAGAACCAACTAATACGGCAATTGTTCTCCAAAAAATAGTGGGAATTTTTATAATACTGATACCAATTATTACACAAGCCAATCCCGCAACTATTGTACCTAAACCCATATTTACATCAGCAAATCCAGAATACTGAGCAAAAAGTGCTCCTGACAAAGCTACTAAAGCATTAGAAATGCAAAGACCCATAATTTTCGTTAAATCTGTATTAACTCCCAGGCTCTTAATCATCTGTTCATTGTCTCCGGTGGCAATGATGGTAAGGCCTATTTCTGTAGACAAGAAATAATCTATAATAAATTTCAGTATGACAATCAGAAACAGAAAAAAGAAAGGAATCAGATAATCCATCGACAAATTAGGAAAATAATTTTTTATTTCTCCTAATAAGGTAATTTTTCCCAATAAGGGGATGTTTGGTCTTCCCATAATTCTTAAATTTACCGAATATAGTAAAGTCATTGTCAAAATTCCTGATAAAAGATTAGTCAGTTTTAATTTGGTATGTAATAATCCGGTAATTAATCCGGCAAGGGAACCTGCTATCATGGCTAAAAATGTACCCCATAATGGATCTCCACCAAAAAAAATGACCTTGGCAGCTACCGCTGCCCCCAAAGGAAAACTACCTTCAACGGTTAAGTCAGGAAAATCCAATATCTTGTAAGTAATAAATACTCCCAAGACCATGATTCCAAAAACTAATCCTTGTTCTAACGCATGAAGAAAAAGACTTATCGGCATATTATCTGATCCTTTCTTTTAATAAGGGATTAATCACCCTGCACTTTACCATCTTTTATAATTTTATCCGCTGCTTTTATAATCTCTTCACTTACAGAAATCCCAATGGTTTTTGCTGCATCCAAGTTCACCACAAATTGTAATTCATTTGGGTCAGTGATAGTCTGAATAGGAATATCAGAAGGCTTGGCTCCCTCAATTACCTTTAGTGCTATCTCTCCGGACTTCTTACCTAACGAAAAATAATCAATACCATAAGAAGCTAAAGCTCCTCTATCAACCGAGCTCGGATCAGCAACAATCAGGGCAATCTTCTGTCGATTGCACACATTGATTACAGATTCCAGTGCTGATACTACCGTATTATCTGTAACAATATATATTGCTTCCACCCTGCCAGCCAAAGATTGAGCTGCCATTAATACTTCACTGGAATTGCTTACCGTTACTTCTATCAGCTTAAGGCCAAGTTCTTCGCAAACCTCTTTTGCCACATCAATCTGAACCACTGAATTAGCTTCACCGGCATTATAGATAGTTCCTACATTTTTAGCTGCAGGTAAAAATTGAGGAATGAGTTCTACCTGTTGCTTGTTTGGAGCAGCATCACTCATCCCGGTAAGATTATTCCCAGAGCTTTCCCAGCTTTTAGCTAGATTTGCTGCTACCGGATCAGTTACTGCGTTAATAATTATCGGAATTTCCTTGTTAACTTGTAAAGTTGCCTGAGCAGTGGGGGTGGCAATGGCTACAATCAAATCCACCTTGTCATCTTTAAATTTCTGAGCAATAGAAATAGCATTAGTAAAATCTCCCTGAGCGTTCTGTAAATCATAGACTACATCTTCGCCTTCCTTAAATCCTGCTTCTTCTAAAGCAGCTATAAAACCATCACGGGCAGCATCCAAAGCAGGATGTTCTACAATCTGAGTTATACCAATTACCAAAGGTTGAGCCCCGGCTAAGGATGATACTCCCCCTACAATCATAAGTGCTATCGCCAATAACAAAATTAATATAGTTTTAATTAAATTTAATTTCATCTTTTTCATAATTTTCTCTCCTTTTTATTTCTTCTAATTTTTAAATTACTTTGTACAATCTTTCGCTTATTCCATGTTTAGTCTTACATTTCAATCTCCTCCCTTCTCTTTATCGACATAAAATTAATATTTACTCTCAGAAAATAAAAGTAGGGCCAAAGATGTTAAAATTAAAAACACCTATGGCCCTACTTTTTAATTTATAAAAAGAAAAACCACAGGCATGCCTTGGGAGGCACATGCCTATGGTTTCATTTTTGATAATAGCAATCTAAATCAGCATTACTATTTATCCCTTAGGCATATACCCCCTCAAGATAATAGTAATAGTAATAATAGTAATAGTTATTGATCATATTATTTGTGCTTTGTATTCCAATTTTCATTTTTATTCAACCAACCAACTGTTAATTTATAAGATGTTATTAAATAATATACCTTTCTTTCTTTATTATGTCAAATTTTTTAAATTAGATCCCAAATATTTCTTTACTATTAGCAGAAGTTCTCTCTGCTACTTCTTTTACGGAAACTCCTTTTATTTCAGCAATCTTTTCGGCAATTAAAGGAATATATTTCGGTTCATTTGGTTTCCCCCGAAAAGGATGCGGAGCTAAATAGGGCGAATCGGTTTCCAAAACCAAGTTTTCCAGAGAAATTTCTTTCACTGTGGCTCTGAGTTTTTTGGCATTATTAAAAGTTACTACTCCACCTATCCCCAGATAATAACCTCGTCCTATACATACTTTGGCCATATCCAAATCCCCGGAAAAACAGTGCATAATTATCTTTAAGCCTTTGGCCTCCTCAGCCAGAATCTTTAAAGTGTCCCGATGAGCCTCACGGTCATGGATAATAATAGGTAAATTTAATTTCCCAGCCAAATTTATCTGTTTCCTAAAAGCCTCTATCTGACAAGCTAAGTTACTATGTTTCCAATAATAATCCAAACCTGTCTCCCCGATGGCCACCACCTTACCCTTTTTAGCTAATTTCTCTAATTCTTTTAAATTCTCCTCATCTAAAAATTTACTTTCGTGAGGATGAAAACCGATAGCTGCATAAACTCCTTCAAAACGAGAGGCAAATTCCAGGGCAATTTTACTGGATTCCAAATCAATTCCTATAGTAACCATCTTGGTTACTTTCTTTTCTTCTGCATCCTTTACTACTTCCTGAGCACTTCTCTTTATTAAATCAAGATGGGTATGGGTCTCCACAAAAAATATACTTACCTTAATCACTCCCTCTGTTCTTTTATTTGATATTCTACCAATCTTTTGGTCAGTTATCAATCTGATTAACTACTTTTTAATATTTAAACCTCTGTCTTTGGTTTACTGAGCTTGACAGCTGTGCCATAGGCCAAAAGCTCAGCAGCACTACCTATAACACTGGTAGTCACAAAACGTATGTTAATGATGGCATCTGCTCCTAATTTTTCAGCCTGAACTATCATACGGTTAGAAGCTACCATGCGGGCTTTCCCCATCATCTCGGTATACTCAATCAACTCACCACCAAGAACAAGTCTCACTATGGCAGATAAATCTCTTCCAATCCAAATGGCAAAGATAGTATGTCCCTTGACTAAACCTAAAACCTTAGTAATCTCGCTACCCGGTACTTCTTCAGAATTCTGAAGTAATATACGAGTTTGTATCTCACCAACTGGGAGTTCTTCTTCCTGAGCTTTGCCCTTTTTCTGTTCAAGGGCTACTGTCAGTAAGACCAACAGGATACCACCTAAAAGACAGTAAATGGCAATTTTCAACCACCAGGGCAAGCTAGGTTCAGTACACACATGCCAAATCCCTCCCACAAAGATAGCAATAAAGAGCCCAATTACAAAAGCAAGCGAACCAATTGTCCGAAAGAATTTCATGATTATTACCTCCTTATCACAAAAAGCTCCAATTTTTAAATTTTAAGCTCGATTCTTACTTTTAAGAATCTATCTATATTATACTATGATTATATCCCAAAAACTAACTATTTAATACAACATATTCAACTTAAGCAGCAAATTTAACTCTATATGTCCTTTGAAAACTGAATAACGAAAATAAATGGTTATATAGAAGAGTAGAAAGCTC
>Ga0307428_1000644_pt1 | contig 20721 bp, 14 predicted proteins | sample SalMarWE160240MG_FD_202161 | JGI IMG/M metagenome (GOLD analysis project Ga0307428, IMG submission 202161) | Salt marsh sediment microbial communities from the Plum Island Ecosystem LTER, Massachusetts, United States - WE1603-240 | ecosystem: Environmental > Aquatic > Marine > Intertidal zone >...
GTGGCGACCCCAGCAACGCTGATTGCGTGACACATACGGTGCGCGCGGTAGGCCATGTCTCAGCCGCACTGACGCGCCTCGAGCCGGGCGACGTGCTTGGCCTTCGCGGCCCCTTTGGCACTGGTTGGCCGATGGCCGAAATGGCCGGGCGCGACGTCGTCATTATCGCCGGCGGCCTCGGGCTCGCACCGCTGCGCCCGGTGCTTTACCACCTGCTCGCTCAACGCGATCGCTATGGCAACGTCGCGCTGCTCTATGGGACACGCAGCCCGGAAGATGTTCTGTACCATCAAGAACTCAGGTCGTGGGGCGGCAGGTCGGACCTCGAAGTCGACATGACTGTGGACCATGCGACCACGACGTGGCACGGCCATGTTGGCGTCGTCACGACCCTCGTCCCGCACGCGACATTCGATCCGATCAATGCCATCGCCCTCGTTTGCGGGCCCGAGATCATGATGCGCTTCGCCATTGGCGCCCTCAGGGATGCTGGCGTCGCCGACGAGGCCATTTACCTCTCCATGGAACGCAACATGAAATGTGCCGTCGGCTTCTGCGGTCACTGCCAATTCGGTCCGCTATTTGTCTGCCGGGATGGCCCCGTGTTCCGCTATGACCGGGTACGGACGCTACTTGGCGTGAAGGAGTTATAAGTGTCGGCATCCACCCGAAAGCCGCGCCTCGCGGTCTGGAAGTTCGCTTCCTGCGATGGCTGCCAGCTCAGCCTCCTCGATTGTGAGACCGAACTGCTTGCCATCGCCGGCGCCCTCGACATCGCCTACTTTCCCGAAGCAATGCGCGCCGAGATCAGGGGCCGCTATGACCTTTCCCTGGTCGAGGGCTCGATCACCACGGCCCACGACGCCGAGCGCATTCGCGATATCCGCCAACGCTCGGATCGGCTTGTGACTATCGGTGCTTGCGCGACGGCTGGCGGCATCCAGGCACTTCGCAATTTTGCCGACGTACGTGAGTATGCGGCCATCGTCTATGCGCGGCCCGACTATATCAAGACGCTGGCCACCTCGACGGCGATCGCCGACCACGTTCCCGTCGATTTCGAGCTCCGCGGTTGCCCGATCAACAAGCGGCAGCTCGTCGAGGTGATCTCGGCCTTCCTCGTGGGACGCCGTCCAGCGATATCGCCTCAGAGCGTCTGCATGGAGTGCAAGCTGAAGGGCAATGTTTGCGTCATGGTCGCTCATGGCACGCCCTGCCTCGGGCCGGTCACCCATGCCGGCTGTGATGCCATTTGTCCGTCCTACGATCGCGGCTGTTACGGCTGCTACGGCCCGATGGAGACGCCCAACACTCCATCGCTCAGCAAGTGGCTGGCGGCGCTCGGGATGGATGATGTTGCGCTTGAGCGCGTCTACCGGACTTTTAATGCCGACGCTCCGTCCTTCCGCAAAGAGAGTGAGCGTCATGGGCGCTAAGACGATCAATGTTGGCTATCTCGCCCGGGTGGAGGGCGAGGCCGCGCTGAAGGTTGTCGTGCGGGATGGCGTGGTCCGCTCGGCCGAACTCAACATCTTCGAGCCTCCACGTTTCTTCGAAGCCTTGTTGCGCGGCCGCGATTTTACGGAAGTGCCAGACATCACGGCGCGTATTTGCGGCATTTGTCCGGTCGCGTATCAGATGAGCGCGGTGCAAGCGATGGAGAGCATGCTCGGCGTCACGGTCGATGGTCCATTGCGCGATCTTCGCCGCCTGCTCTACTGCGGCGAATGGATCGGGAGCCACAGCCTGCATATCTACATGCTGCACGCTCCAGATTTCCTGGGATACGCAAGCGCGATCGACATGGCCGAAGATCATGGTGACGCGGTCCGCCGCGGGCTCGAGCTGAAAAGGGCCGGGAACGAGATCATGTCGCTACTCGGCGGCCGCGAGATCCACCCGGTCAATGTGCGCGTCGGCGGGTTCTACCGCACGCCCCGCAAGCGTGACCTAGAGGGCCTTGGCGAGAAGCTCAAATGGGCGCGCGACGCTGCGCTCAAGACCTTGGAGTGGGTGGCCGAGTTCGATTTTCCTGACGCCGAACGCGACTACGTGTTCGTCGCGCTCAAGGATCGGGACCGATATCCGTTCGCAGAGGGGCGGATCACCTCAAGTCAAGGTCTTGATATCGCCCCAAGCCAATATGACGACCATTTCGAGGAGTACCATCTTGAGCGAACCACGGCCCTACGGTCCCGCATTCGCGGCGGTGGCGCCTATCTTCTCGGGCCTCTCGCCCGCTACAATCTGAACTTTGAGCACCTCTCGCCCCTCGCGCAGGAGAAAGCGCGGGAGGTCGGATTGGGAGCCACTTGCACCAATCCTTACCGCAGCATCATGGTGCGTGCGGTCGAGGTCCTTTACGCCTGCGATGAGGCGCTCAGGATCATCGAGGCCTACGAGGAGCCGGACCAACCTGCGCTCACCGTAGAGCCGCGCGCCGGCATAGGCTTCGGCGCGACCGAAGCGCCGCGGGGCCTGCTCTATCACCGTTATCGTCTGGATGCCGACGGCACCATTGCCGAAGCGCAGATCGTTCCGCCCACCTCGCAGAACCAGGCATGTATCGAAGAAGACCTCACACATTTCATCGGCGGGTTGCTCGATTTGCCTGAGGATACCTTACGCCATCGTTGCGAGCAGACCGTCCGGAACTACGATCCATGCATCTCCTGCGCGACCCATTTCCTTCGCCTTGAGCTCGACCAGGGCTAAGACGGCATGGTCAAAGAGCGTGGCGACTGCATCGTACTGGGTGTCGGCGGGTTCTGCACGATGCACTGCATAGGGGGCGTGCGCGCAGGACAATTTCAAGATAATTGTTCTCGCTGATGTTTTGACAAAGGGCCGGCCGCGAGATGAATGACTTTACCGACACCTCCATCCCCGAGGACGATTCCATCCCCGAGGACGATCCGGTCACCTTACGCCTGCCCACGGTGGAAGATTACGAGTCCCTGATCGGTGCCGAGGCCGTTGATCGCATTCTTGGCAAAGCGCAAGCCTTGCGCGACCTCCATGTGGTGAATGTCAACTCGACCCATTATGGCGGTGGCGTCGCGCAGATTCTCTCCTCCCTCACGCTGCTAATGAACACCGCCGGCATCAAGACCGGCTGGCGCGTCCTCGAAGGACGACCGGACTTCTTCACCACGACCAAGAAGATGCACAACGCGCTACAGGGCGCCGAGATCGCTTTAACCGAGCTGAAGAAGACAATCTACGAAGAGGTCATTTTCGAGAATGCGGCGCGCATGCACCTCGACCACGACATTGTCATCGTCCATGACCCACAGCCGCTGCCCCTGATCCGCCACTACCGCAAGAGCTGCCCGTGGATCTGGCGCTGCCATGTGGATTTGACGCACCCAAACCCCGCCGTCTGGAGCTATCTGACGCCGTTCATCGAGCACTATGACGCGGTGGTTCTGTCCTTGCCTGAATACGCGCAGAAGCTTGCGGCTCCGCAGCGTTTCATCATGCCGGCGATAAATCCGTTCTCGACCGTCAACAAGGAGCTGTCTGAGGCGGAGATCGCGGAGCGACTAGCACATTACGGCATCCCCACCGACCTTCCCCTCGTCTTGCAGGTCGCGCGCTTCGACAAATGGAAGGACCCGCACGGGGTGATCGACGCTTTCAAGCTCGCCCGCAAGGAGGTCGACGCCACTCTCGTCCTGATCGGCGATATAGCCACTGATGATCCGGAGGGTCAGGAGGTGTTTTCCTCCCTCTGCAACTGTGCCGAGGAGCGGATCCACATCATCTCGGCGCAGGACTCCGCGCTCGTAAACGCGCTGCAGCGTAGTGCAACTGTGGTGCTGCAGAAATCGATACGCGAGGGCTTTGGCCTCACGGTGACGGAAGCCATGTGGAAGGGCGCGGCGGTGATCGGTGGCCGCGTCGGCGGCATCCGCTACCAAATCGAGGATGGCATGAACGGCTTCCTGGTCGAGAGCACCGATGCGGCGGCGAAACGAATGGTCGAACTGCTGCGCAATCCAAAGCTGCGTCAACAATTCGGCCACCGCGCAAGAGAGACGGTGCGCAGCCAATTTCTGATGCCGCGCTTGCTTGAAGAGTGGCTGGATCTGATCGGGTCATTCGAAGCACGTTTCCCGCTCAAAGGGAGCGTCGAGGCCTAATTGGGAACCAGGCCAAGGTGAGCGAATTTCGGCAAGACGTGACCACCGGAGCTTGGTCCCTGATAGCGCCAGAGCGCAGCCGACGCGCGCGCGCCTGGTGCACGGAGCACCAAGAGGCCAATGTCCCGAGTTTTGACCCTTCCTGCCCGTTTTGCCCAGGGAACGAGCATCTTCTTCCCGGGGTCGTTTCCGAGGTGCCGGCCGACGCCGGTCCCGATTGGCGCGTGCGCGTGGTCCCCAACAAATATCCCGCTGTTCAGCCAGACGCGACTTCAGCGCAAAGAACGACGGAGTCAGCGAGGTTCACCGGCTACGGCGCGCACCGCGTAATCATCGAAACTCCACTTCACAACGCCGATCTTGATGCCTTGACGGACGTCCAAGTTGCCTTGGTGCTGGAAACCTACCAGGTCCAGTTCGCCGAACTTGCGCAACAACCGGGAATCAAGAGCGTGATCTTGTTTCGCAACCGCGGCCTCCGCGCCGGTGCAACCTTGCAGCACCCTCATTCTCAGATCATCAGTTTCGGCATGCTCGCGCCGCAACTTGCCACAGCCGACGCTTGGGCACGCGAGCATTATTCCCAAGGGCAGGCTTGCGTTAGCTGCCGCTATATCGAAGCCGAACTGCGCGCTCGTGTCCGGCTGATTGAGGAAGGCAAGCACTTCGTTGCGCTCGTGCCCTTCGCCGCGGCAGGGCCGTTCGAAATACACTTCCTTCCGCTGCGGCACGAGGCCTGCTTTATCCAGGCGCAGGCGAGCGAACTGTCCGAATTGGCGAGCCTGCTTCCGCGTGCCATGCGGCGCCTCAAGGCCGTCATTGGCGACGCGCCCTACAACTTCGTCATCGACTCAGCTACCGAGCCACACCTCCCGCATCGCCATTGGCGATTGAGGCTTCTCCCCCACCTAGTCATACCGGGAGGCTTTGAGTCCGGCACCGGGCTCTCGATCAATCCGTCGCAACCGGAAGAGGATGCGGACCTGCTGCGCGCGGCCGGAAGGTAGGAGAGAGTGTTGATTGGTCCGCACTCCTCGCAAGCCGCGCCAGCAAAATTCCCGAGGCGATAGCTTGCTCTTCGCGCCGATCCCGACAGCTTACCTGGCGAGTTTTTGGCGGCCTACAGGACACCGTCACAATCCCGGATCGGGCAGCACCTCAACCCGGCCGCGGTGGATCTGTCACTCTTCCTTGCAGACTGATCGGCCGAAGATCATAATGACGTCAACTCCGGAAGTCGCCATGGAAGAAGCGCGGATCAAGCTCCTGCAGCGGATGCCCGTTTTCGGCGGAGTTCGGGCCGACATCCTCCAGTTCTTGCTCGGCTTGTGTCCGGTCGTGTCAGTCCCGGCGAACGCGTATTTTTTCCACGAGCACGATCAAGCCGATTCGATGTTTGTCATCGAAGCGGGAAAGGTCGCGGTGCTGAAATCCTGGCACGGAGAGGAGTATCTCCTCCGGATCCTGAAGGAGGGCGACTGCTTCGGGGAGATGGCGGTGATGGACCTCTTGCCGCGCAGCGCCTCGGTCCGCGCAGTGGAAGATTGCACCGCCATCCGTCTTTCAGCAGCCAACCTCTACCGGGTGTACGAACAGGATCTTAAGCAGTTCGCGCTGATCCAAATGAACATGGGCCGGGAAGTAACCCGACGGCTCCGGGAAACGGATAATCAGCTCTTCGCCAGGATTGGACCGTACGCGGACGTCAGCATGTTTTCCTGGCGGGGTGAAGACGCGCCGGAGCGGCCTCCGCCGCCAGGGAGTTGGCGACGGCAATGACGAACTTTTGCGACATGGGCGGGACGCCCTTCGACATCCGAAAGAGGCACGGAACCGTAGATTGAACCGCGCTTAATCACAGCAAGAGCCGGAGTCGGCGCGGCCGGCCTGATACCGGATTACCCCTCAAGTTGGTTTCTCAATCGGCATGGATACGATAGCCGCCAAAACGCTTTATTCGGGATTGCCTCCAGGCCCAAGGGGTACCCTGATTGGCGGCCATATCCGTCACTTCGGCGCCGACCTATTAGACTTCCTTCTCAATACGGCCAGAGAGTATGGCCCCCTAGCGAGCCTTCGCGTCGGCCCCAAACGCGTCTTCCTGGCCAGCAGGCCAGACCTCATCGAACAGGTCTTGGTCAGAGACGCCAAGCATTACATCAAGCACTTCGGAGCACGGGCGTTCAAGCCTGTGCTCGGCAACGGACTTGTTACGAGTGAAGGGGCGTATTGGCAACGTCAGCGCAAGCTCGTGCAACCGGCGTTTCTGAGGACACGCGCGCGCTCCTATGCGCCGGTCATGGCCGACCTCACTGAAGAAACGCTTCAGTCCTGGGTTCCGGGAAAATCGGTTCGGATCAATTACGAATTCGAAGCCTTGACCAGCAAGATCGCCCTGAAGACGCTGTTTGACCTCGATGACGATGGCGACCGGGAACGCTTTAGTGACACCCTAAAATTCGCATTCGATCTGATGACCGCACGGCTTCGGCAGGTTCTCAAATTTCCGCTCTGGATACCGACACCGCAGAATTTGCGCCTGACGCGAGCAATCGCCGAACTTGATCGTACGGTGCAGGGCTTCATTGCTTCAGGCCGGTCGCGCGGAACGGTCGGCGATGACCTGCTTTCCCGACTTGTCTTTGCCCAGCGCGAAGACGGCTCCCAGATGAACGACCAAGAGCTTCGGGATGAGGCAATGACCCTTTATCTCGCTAGCCACGAGACAACGGCCCTGACCCTCACTTGGAGTTGGTACCTGCTCTCTCAACACAAGCGCGTTGAGGATAAGCTCGTGAGCGAATGGCAACGTGTTCTCGCCGGCAAAATACCCGCCGCCGACGATATCGCCCACCTGCCCTACACGAGTTCAGTGATTGCTGAATCCATGCGACTGTTCCCGCCGGTGTATGTGGTCGGGCGAGAGGCGACCACCGATTTGGAACTCGGCGGCTATCGCGTGAAGCGCGGCTACACGGTGCTGATGAGCCAATGGGTGAACCACCGCGATCCCGAGTATTTTCCTGATCCTGAGGCGTTCCGCCCCGAACGGTGGGAGAATGGGTTGGCAAAGCGGATCCCAAAGTTTGCCTACTATCCGTTCGGCGGCGGCCAGCGCATCTGCATCGGGAACTCGTTCGCGTTGATGGAAGCAGCGATTATCCTTGCGGCCGTTGGGCAACGATACAAGTTCACCTTGGATCCCGAGGCCGTCATCGAGATCAAGCCCCAGATCACCCTGATGCCAGCCTATGACATCCCCGTCACTCTCCAGCGTCGGTGACGCGCTGGCGCACCCGCGCTCTCAATGAGCCGGACATTCGGGATGAGGCCCTCGAAATCCTCCGGGGCCCAATCGATCGCGTCTCGATAGGCTCGGGCGAAAACGGCCAGGCGTTAGAGATCGTCGGCGAGATTGCGGAAATGGTCCGACAGCGGATGTGCCAAAAGGAATTCAGCCGGGTTGATCAAACTGGGAAATTTCGCTGCGCACTGCGAAGCTGCGCTTCCTTCTTTTTCTAAGCGCCTGAATTTGAATTAGTTTTGCCGAAAACACGGGACGCGGCACCGAATCGTCGGTTCCTCGGGCAGCCGGGATGAAGTCGTAACGCACTGTTTTTTGTTGGGTTCAGGATTGCCGTGCGCCTGGCACGCATGATGCAGGTGATTCGATGCCGCGACCATTTGCGGTGACCGAAAAATCCTAAATAACGCAAAAAAAACCGGAGGAAATGCATCATGGCGACTCTGCAAGAAGAGCTTAAGAATCGACAAGACCAATACGATCACTGGGCTACCCGCCGCCGCTATGGCGCGGACGGGCCGAACAACCGCCGGCTCTGGGTGCTGGCCTGCATGGACGAACGGCTGCCGGTGGACGAGGCGCTGGGAATTCGCGTCGACACACCTGTCGGCGGTGGCGATGCGCACTGCTTCCGCAATGCCGGCGGCATTGTTACCGACGACGCCATCCGCTCCGCGATGCTGACCTGCAACTTTTTCGGCACCCAGGAAATCGTGATCGTCCAGCACACCCAATGCGGCATGCTGTCGGCCAACGCCGCGGACCTCGAGGCGGCGCTTAAGAAGAAAGGGGTGGATACCGACAATCTGACCCTTGATCCTACTCTGCCTGAGCAGAAGCTGGAAAAGGGCGCGTTCGCCAAGTGGATCGGCATGATGGATGATGTCGACGACACCTGCATGCGGACGATCGAAGCCTTCAAGAATCATCCGCTTATTCCCAAGAACGTCGCTATCAGCGGCTGGGTTTGGGAAGTGGAAACACGCAGGCTGCGCGCCCCAACCAAGGATCCCCAAAAGCGCGAGCGTACGGACGTGACCGCCGCGCAGTTCGGCATCAAAGGCAAACAGCCACCGCGGTGGGGTGGCTGAGTAGCGGCTGCGGAGTGAGCCATGCCAACCTACAACTACCGCTGCGACAGCTGTAACCTCGTATTCGAGGCGACCCACGCCATCGCCGCGAACCGGCCGTCATGTCCCGAATGCGGTGGATCTGTCACGCAGGTCTTCCTCGTCGCGCCGGCGGTTCACGGCTCAATGGCGCGGGGCCGGGAGATGGCCGTCCGCTCGCTGGAACCGAAGCCGGCGGCAGGGGGTCACGGCCCCAATTGTCCCTGCTGCCGCTGATCATGGCCAAGCCCCAGGCGGATGCCGTCTAGCATCCGTCTGGGGTTCCGTCGTGAAGACGTCACACGGGGCTCCTTGCGGCCCCGGCCCCGCCAGGGTGATGGCAGCAGCTTGACGTCTTGCCGCAACCGCAAACGGACATCGAGCCTGCTTGAATGTCCGCTTCGTGCCTATTACGGACGTTCATGCCTCCCTTTCCTGGCGGTCTGGAATGGGATTGACCCGTAATTCATCGTCCCCGTATCTAAAGCGCGGGTTTAACCTGGACGGCAGGCTCTAGGCCTCTACGAACTGGGCCAACACGTGGATCGAGCTTGAGCATCCATGTGCATGTACTCTGTCAGGAGCACGATCGGTTGTATTACCACGATCGCGATCATCGCCGACGGGTTGATCCAGGCCTCTGGCCGCCGTCTTGACATCCAACGCGGAGGGCGCACGCATGAACCTTGATGCGTCGCGAGAGCGTTCTACGGCGCGCGTCGCCGAGCTTGAGATCTGGTTCGGACGCGTCGAACCTCTGCCGCTCACCGGCGGCATTACCAATCAGAACTTCACGGTCGATGATCGCGGCCGCCGCTATGTCGTGCGCGTCGGCAGCGACATCCCTGTTCACGGCGTGGTGCGTGCCAATGAGCTCGCGGCAAGCCGCGCGGCGCATGAGGCTGGCCTTAGCCCGGCCGTGGTGCATGCTGAGCCGGGCATCGTCGTCTTTGACTTCATCGAGGGACGCACCTTCACGCCGGAGGACATCCGCAATCCGGCCAATCTCGAACGGCTGGTCGACATGGTGCGGCGCTGCCACCGCGACATTCCGCAATATTTGCGCGGGCCCGGAGCGATGTTCTGGGTGTTCCACGTCGTGCGCGACTATGGGCATACGCTGAGCGAAGGCGCGAGCCGCCACCTTGCGATCCTTCCCGATCTTCTCGCACGGGCTGCGCGTCTTGAAGCCGCCGTTGGTCCGATCGATGTCGTGTTCGGCCACAACGACCTTCTCGCCGCGAACTTCATTGACGACGGCAAGCGCCTGTGGCTCGTCGACTGGGAATATGCCGGCTTCAATTCGCCGCTGTTCGATCTCGGCGGCCTCGCCTCCAACAGCGAGTTGTCCCCTGCCCAGGCTGAGCAGGTCTTGAGCCTCTATTTCGGCAAGCCGGTCGATGACGCGTTGCGCCGCCGTGCCGCCGCGATGACCGCGGCGTCGCTCTTGCGCGAGACCATGTGGAGCATGGTGTCGGAGATCCACTCGACCGTCGATTTCGATTACGCCGCCTACACGGCCGAGAATTTGAGGCGCTTCGAGGCCGCCTATGCCGCCTGGCTCGCGATGGACCGCGTATGAGCGCGCTGCCGTCTTCCGCCAAGATCGTCATCGTCGGCGGCGGCATCGTCGGATGCTCGGTGGCCTATCATCTGGGAAAGATGGGTCTCACCGACGTGCTCCTTCTCGAGCGGGGGAAGCTTACCTGCGGCTCGACCTGGCACGCCGCGGGCCTCGTCGGACAGTTGCGCACGAGCGCAAACATCACCCAGCTTCTCGGCTACTCCGTCGACCTCTATGACCGGCTCGAGAAGGACACAGGCCTCGCCACCGGGTGGAAAAAGAACGGCGGCTTGCGGCTCGCCTGCAATCCGGAGCGCTGGACCGAAGTAAAACGGCAAGCGACCACCGCCACGTCCTTCGGGCTCGAGATGCATCTCCTCACACCCAAGGAGGCCCAGGAACTCTGGCCACTGATGCAGGTCGACGATGTCATCGGCGCGGCGTTCCTTCCGACCGACGGACAAGTTTCGCCAACGGACATCACCATGTCGCTCGCCAAGGGCGCGCGCAATGCAGGCGTCACCATCAAAGAAGGCGTGAGCATCACCGGCGTCGAGGTTGAGAACGGTCGCCTGCGTGCCGTCATGACTGACCAAGGCCGGATCGGTTGCGACAAGCTCGTGATCTGCGCCGGCCAATGGTCGCGCGAGATCGGGCGCATGGCCGGCGTCAACGTGCCCCTCGTCTCGGTGCAGCACCAATATCTCATCACCGAGGCGATCGACGGGGTGACCTCGAACCTGCCGACCTTACGGGATCCCGACCGTCTCACCTATTGGAAGGAAGAGGTCGGCGGGCTGGTGATGGGCGGCTACGAGCCCAATCCCAAGCCCTGGGCGATCGAGGGGCTGCCGCAAAACTTCGAGTTCCAGCTTCTGGAAGACGATCTCGACCATTTCGAGCCGCTGCTGGAGCTTGCTGTCGGGCGCGTTCCCGCCATGCAGACGGCGGGCGTCAAAGAGTTCATCAACGGGCCTGAGAGCTTCACGCCTGACGGGAATTTCATCCTTGGAGAGGCGCCTGAGGTGCGCGGCGTCTATGTGGGGGCAGGCTTCAACGCCTTCGGCATCGCGTCGGGCGGGGGTGCTGGCATGGTGCTAGCCGAATGGGTGGCCAAGGGCGAGCCGCCTTATGATTTGTGGCCGGTCGATATCCGCCGCTTCGGCAGGAACCATCTCGACACCAACTGGGTGCGCACCCGGACGCTGGAAGCCTACGCTAAGCACTACACCATGGCCTGGCCGTTCGAGGAGTGTCGCTCGGGCCGGCCGCTCCGCCGCTCACCGCTCTACGATAGGCTCAAGGCGCAAGGCGCCTCGTTCGGCGAGAAGCTCGGCTGGGAGCGGCCGAACTGGTTCGCCGATCTCGCGAGCGGCGAAACGCCCGAGGATCTCTACACCTACGGCCGGCAGAACTGGTTCGATGCCGTCGGCCGCGAGCACGAGGCGACCCGCGAGCGCATCGCCGTGTTCGACCAGACATCATTCGCCAAGTTCCTTCTCGTCGGCCGCGAGGCGGAAGACGCGCTGTCGTGGATCGCGGCCAACGACGTGGCCAAGCCGCCGGGTCATCTCGTCTATACCCAGATGCTGAATGCCCGCGGCGGCATCGAGTGTGATCTGACCGTGGGCAGGTTGTCGCCGACCGAATATTACATCGTCACCGGCACCGGCTTCGCCACCCACGACTTCGACTGGATCTCGCGCTCGATCCCCGAGGGGCTCGATGCCCGCCTGATCGACGTCACCTCCGCCTATGCCGTGCTCGCGGTGATGGGTCCGCGCTCGCGCGAGGTGTTGCAGTCTCTGACCGAGCACGACCTTTCGAATGCCGCCTTCCCCTTCGGCAGACTGAAGCGCATCGCCCTCGCCGGCGCCCCCGTGCTTGCGCTCCGCGTCACCTATGTCGGCGAGCTCGGATGGGAGCTTCATGTTCCGGTGGAGTTTGCCGCGGGCGTCTACGACGCGCTGATGGCCGCCGGGGAGCCGCACGGCATCACCAATGCAGGCTACCGTGCCATCGAATCGCTGCGCCTGGAGAAGGGCTACCGGGCCTGGGGCGCGGATGTCGGACCCGATCACTCGCCGCTGGTCGCCGGCCTCGGCTGGGCCGTAAAGCTGAAGTCGAACAGGAAGTTTCAGGGGCGGGACGCTCTCGAGGCCCAGGCTAAGAAGCCGTTGCCGCGGCTGCTCGTCGGCTTTACGGCCGATCCCTCGGTCATCCTGCTCGGGCGCGAAACCATCTATCGCGACGGCAAGCGCGTGGGCTGGCTTTCGAGCGGCGGTTATGGCTACACGGTGGGACGCTCGATCGGATACGGCTATGTCCGCGATGCTGAAAGCGGTGTCGACCGCGCCGGACTGCTTTCAGGCCGCTACGAGCTCGAGATCGCCACCTCCCGCGTGCCCGCAGAAATATGCTTCGACCCGCTCTACGACCCCAAGATGTTGCGCATAAAGACCTGAGCTAGGGGCGACCCAGACTTGCCCAAGCAAGGACGACGCCGTGCTCTTTTGATCGATGGGGGGTCGCTGCCGTGACCTTTCGCGCCTTGTGAAAAAACTCCACAGGGTTTTATCTTGGCGGTTGCGGCGGGTGTAGACTAGCGAAAGTTTGGGGTTGTCGGGACTGAAGAGTTCACCGTTTGGGCGGGGGAACCGGTTCTTATGTCTTTCTTTCGCAGAAGCGTCTCCCCAAAGAGCACCGAGAAGCTGACGCGCGTGTTTTTCGCCTCCGATTTTCACGGCTCGGAGCGCATCTTTCGCAAATTCATCAATGCCGCAAAGCACTACGAGGCCGACGTCCTCGTCATGGGAGGCGACGTGGTCGGCAAGCTCGCCATTCCCGTCATCCGCGAGAGCAACGTCTATTACCGGGCGCACCTTATGGGCAACACCGAGCGCCTCGAGGGCCAGGCCGATCTACAGAACTTCGAGGATCGGATCGGAACGCTCGGCTACTACAGCAAGATCATGGATGAGGATGAGTATCAGGCGATTCAAGGCGACGCGACGGCTGTCGATCGCCTGTTCCACGACCTCGCCCGCGAACGTCTCGCCACCTGGATCGAACTTGCCGAGACGCGGCTCGCGGGGAGTGGCGTCAAATGTTTTGTGATCGGCGGCAATGACGACGATCCCGAGGTGCTCGAGCTCTTCAAGACTGCGAACGCGCAGTCGATGGTCTTCTGCGAAGAAAAAGAAGTTGAGATCGACGATCACCATACGATGATCAGCGTCGGTTTCAGCAATCGTACGCCCTGGAAGACGCCGCGCGAGGTCGATGATGATGACCTCGGAAAGATGATCGAAGGATTGGCGAGCGGCGTGGCCGACACACAGCACGCGATCTTCAATTTCCATGTACCACCGGTGGATTCGACGCTCGATACCTGTCCGATGCTGGACTGGAGCACGAACCCGCCGACCCAGATCGTCAAAGGAGGCCAGGCCGTGATGCATGGCGCCGGCAGCAAGGCGGTGCGTCGAGCAATCGAGACGCATCAGCCGCTGCTCAGCCTGCACGGCCATATCCATGAGTCCGGTGGAGTCATCAAGATCGGCCGGACAACGTCCGTAAACCCAGGCAGCGAGTATGGCGAAGGTGTTCTGCGCGGCTGCCTTCTGACTTTGGCGCGTGATGAGGTGAAGCACTATCAGCTAACGGCCGGCTGAAGTACCGCGGCCGCGAACGAAACAGAGCTAGCAAAGCGGAGAACCTACGATGGCAGTCGCTGCAGCAAAGCCGGAAGTTTTCACCCGCAACACATCAGGCCTGGTGCGGGTGATGTCGCCCTATTCGGCCTTCATCTACAACATCCTGACGATGGGCCTGATCTTTCCCTGGACCTATCTGTGGGCGCCCGGAGCGTTGCCCGGCGGCCGGCTCGTCTGGGGAATCCTGCTCGCCATGATCTTCGAGATCCCCATCGCGCTGACCTATATCTGGCTGTCGACAGCGCTGCCGCGTTCGGGAGGCGACTATGTGTTTCAGAGCCGGGTGTTCGGCGGCGGGGTCGGCTTCTCGGTGGTGATGTCCGGCTTCGTCATCTGGATCCTGCAATGGGTGGCGCTCTCGGGCTGGCTGCTCGCCTATCTCGGGTTCGCACCCCTGTTTCTCGGGTTAGGCGGCACACTCGCCAACCCATCGCTGACGGCAATCGGCGTGTGGTTCACCACGCCCTGGGGCATCATCATCGTGAGCATCCTGAATGCGTTGCTGGCGATGGTTCTCCTGGTCAGCGGCTTCAAGAACTACGTCAAGTTCCAATATGTGATGTGGTATGCGACACTGCTGTCGTTCGGCCTGATGCTCTACCTCTTCTTCACGGCGTCGCCTGAAGCCTTCGCCCAGAAACTCGACGCCTTCGTCGTCGCCTCAGGCGGAGGGCCAAACTTCTACCAGACGGCAATCGACGCGGCGAAGGCAGCTAGCATCGATCTCAATCCGCCGTTCAGCCTGTTGGCCACGCTGTTGATCGCGCCGATCGCGTGGACCTCTCTGCAATGGGCGACCTATAGCGCGGAGCAAAACGGCGAGATCAAGGGTGCGCGCTCGTTCCAGAACCAGATCGTGATCATCCTGGGGTCGCTGATCGCCACCGGCTTGCTGCTCGCCGCCTTGGCAGCAGCCTTCCAGCATGCGATCGGGACCGAGTTCCTCTACGTCGCCGGAGCAGGCTATTGGTCGGGATTGGACGCTGGCAAGTTCAACGGCGTCTATCTCTGGCCGAACATCGTGGCCATGGCCTTGGCGGGGAGCCCGATCATCGTCGTGCTCATCTCCCTCGGCTACATCCTCAACGCCTTCCAGATCGTCAACAACTGCTACATCGGCATGACCCGCGTCATGGTGGCCATGTCACTCGATCGCCTCTTGCCGGAATGGGTGAGCCGGGTGTCGGAGCGTCTGCACACGCCGGTCAACGCCCATGTGGCGTACTTTCTCGCCAGTATACCGGTGATCCTGGTCTACAATTTGTGGGGCCAGTGGACGGCGCTGACCCTTGGCGTCACCTTTGCCTGCGGCTACGTGTTTGTCATCACCGCGCTCGCCGGCGCCCTGATGCCATTCCGCGCCAAGGCCCTTTACGACGCCTCGCCCGGCGCTGTTTACAAGTTCGGAAACATCCCCATGGTCACGGTCTTCGGTCTGATCGGCGCCCTCGTGGGCGGCGTCATGGTGCTGATGTTCATGTTCTACAGCGCCCTTGGCCTGACCAGCGTTCTGGCCTATCAGGTGGTGTTCGGCATCCTTGCGGTGTCGATCATTTGGTATTTCCTGGCCAAGATGATCCAGCGCTCGCGTGGCATCAACGTCGACTTTGCCTTCAAGGAGATACCGCCAGAGTAAGCGTCGCGCACATTGGCTCTCGATTTAGCTGTCCGCATAGAAGCGCACTGCTGCCGGGTGCTCCCGGACGCAGTGCGCGGAATTGGCCCTGCGCCAGAAGGCTGATTTCATGCGATCATCGCCGGTCGATTGAGAGTCGCTGAAGATCGTTGGACCGGAGATCGTGGATTATAAGGCGCTTGAAACCGAGGCCGATCGCATCCTGGATGTCGCCGGGGAGGCTGGCCTTACGCTACGCCTGGTGGGATCGATGGCGATCCTCAGGCGATGTCCAAACCATGCCGTTCTCGCCAGCACCGACCGCGTTTATCGGGACATAGACTTCGCCGGACGCAAGGAAGAAGCGCGCGACCTCCATGCCCTTCTGACTGGCCTCGGCTATGCTGAAGATCGCGAGGTGTTCGTCGTCTCCGAGGGGGCTCGCGCGATATTTGGCAGTGCCACCAACGGCGTCCATGTCGACATCTTTTACGAGAAGCTAGACTTCTGCCACGCCATATCTCTGAAAGACCGACTTCACGTCGATGCGCCTACGCTGCCGCTGGCAGAGCTGCTCCTCGCCAAGATGCAGATCGTCAAGATAACTGAGAAGGACTTTATCGACACGATTGCGCTCTTGCTCGAACACCCGCTCGGCGAGGGTGATCAAGACGCCCTCAATGTGGCCCGGATCGCGAATTTGTGCGCGGAGGATTGGGGGCTTTGGCGCACGACGACAATGAATTTGGAGAAGCTGCAGCGGTTCGCCGCTCGCCACCCAATGCTCAACGGGGAACAGAAAGCGCGCCTCGCAGCGCAAGTGGATGCTCTTAACCGGCGGCTCGATGCCGAGCCCAAGCCGCTCGCTTGGCGTCTGCGCGCACGCATCGGCGAACGGGTGAAATGGTACAACGACGTTGAGGAAGTGCGGTGACGGCATCCGTATCGCGCTCGATATGCACTTCCCTACGAAGGCTGGTGCGGGCCCTTTGTGCGGTGCCAGTCCAATTGCCGAGGCCCCGCAGTTGGGGAAGCACCAACGCTTATTGTCTCGTTTCGTACTGCGAAACGTGCTCTTCGCCGTCGTAATCCCGCTCGGGGTGACGTCTGGCATGGCGCTGCCGGTATTGTTGGATGGAGCGCGTTGGCCTGTGCTGATCAGCAAAGTGCCGTTGCAACTCAGCTAACCTATTGATGAGATCGACGCCGTTCATTTCCGCCTCCTAAGCCAGCGAGCATTCGACGCGATGGGACGGTCGAAACTCACAAATCTCGCTATGCGGGAGTGATCGTGCCGTAAGTCATCTGAACCTGATTGGAACGCCGCATTCACCAGCGGTTCAGATGTCCTCGAGCGAGGCCCGCGCACGGAGGCCTACGTCCGCAACGAGAGCGACCGTATGGAGCTGCGTCCAGGGGGCGCGGGTGAGGACCTCACCGCCACCTTGCTTGGCGGCTTGGCTCAAGATCTTGGCACTTTGCCACGCCCCAGACGGCAAACAAAAAGCCGGGGCCTCGGGGAGTCAACTGTCAGTGGTTGCGGGGGCTAGATTTGTTCAAGAACGTACCAAGTGGACGTTGTGGCGGTCGGCCTAGGTTGGTTGCGGGGGCTCGAAGCCACCTATACCGAACACGCATTCGTTATGAGAGAGAATTCCCTTAGTGGGTTCAGCGTCTCTGTTCCAATCGATGCCTCGTCACGACGGCGCCCACTTTGAAAGGGACCGGACCCTTAGGGCACACTTCTCCTCGGCCATGCGCCGGTACGCATCGATGGCACCCAGGCAGATATACTTGACCTCCAAATACTCCTTTGAGCACGCCGGCCGGGGCACCGGCATCGATGGCGAGCCAGCTCGCGACGATGGCTTAAATCAGAAATTGATCAGCCCGCCGGCGGTGACGTAGCGGAAGTCGTCAATGTCGCCGAGGGCTGGCCCTGTAATGTCGACCGCCTGCTGCCGGTATTTGATCCACAGCGTCATCGCCGCGGCGTCGATCTCCTGGGCGGCGCCGAAGCCCCAGCGCGAGAATTCGCTCGCCGTGGCGCCGGCGTTGAGCGCCGCCGGAGAGAGTTGATCGGTGTATTGGCCGTATTCGCCATAGAGAATGGTATGGCCGAGAGCGTTCCACTGCCGGCGGATTCCGCCCTTGAGATACCAATGATGGCTGTCGGGCTCGGTCAGGCCGGAGAAGATCGTCTCGTGGTTGTTGTCCTCGCTGCCGTAGGCGGCGTGGAGGAATAAGCCAGTGGCGAGATGCTGGGCGTAGCCGCCCGCCTGGAAGTAATCTGAGTTCTTCTGGAACGAAATCGGCGGCGGCTGGATGCGCTGGTCGGTATTGCTCGAATAGCCAACACCGAGCGCGAGCTTGAAGCCGCCGACGTCGCCCTGGTAGCGCGCCGCCGCCTCGACGTCGTCATCCTTCCCGTAGCTGGCGGAAAAGGAGAACCCGCCATAGGTCGGGCTGTCGTAGCGCACGCCCTCCATGACGATGCCGTCGCAGTCGCCACCCCATGGCCGCTGCTGCGAATAGCAATAGGCGAAATCGCCCCAGCGGAGCGTCAGCAGGGTGTCGTCCTGACGTAGGAAGAAGGCGTTGCCGTCGAACAGCACGTAATTGGCGATGAGCTGGGTGCCGGAGAGATCGGTGAACATGGCCACACTCTTCGAGGCCAGCGCGTTCTTGCCTACGCTCATCTTGCCGTAAGTCTTGCTCTGCAAATACCAATACGACATCTGCGTGTTGAGCCCGAGATTGGCGTTGTCGTTGAACTGATTGAGCCCTTGCGAGTTGTCATCGAGGTCCTGGAGTCGGAGGAGAAAGCCCGCGGACCAATCGGCCGAGATCTTGGCACTGCCCAGGATCCTGAAATTGGTTGCCTGAGTCGGGCCGATGTCGGCGACATAGACGTTGCTCTCGTGGCCGTCGTCCCAGGCCATGATCTGCTTGGCGACGTAGCCCGAGACCGTGACCGAAACCCTTTGCGTGCCCTTGCGCACCGTCGTTGCCTCAAGCTCGGCGACGCGCGACTCAAGGTCGGCGCAGCAATCGCCGCCAAGGTCGGCGGCCCTAGTCGCCGCGGCGCCGCCGAGCAAACCCGCCGTCATGATCCCCAGGCAGGCCGCCAAGTAAACCGATCGCGCCCCAGCTGAACGCATCGTCATCACTGTTCGCAAGCCCCTCGATCCCCACATGCCCGGGCGTAAAAGGTCACAGTCTACCGCAGTACATCGCAACGCTGCAAAATTCCATCCGCCAACCGAGCGCTGGCTCATGGGCTCTAATCTCCTCACGCGGTCGCTCCGACCGTCGCCGCCGGTGTCGGGGTTCCACCGCTCTCCACGTCGTGGAGCAGGCCGCCCCGGCGGGTATAGAACCACCAAGTGATAGCCACGCAGGAGGCGTAGAAGACGAGAAAGCCCCACAGCGCCAGCTCGGGTCCGCCGGAGACCGCGATCGAGCTTCCATAGGCTTTGGGGATGAAGAAGGCGCCATAGGCCGCTACCGCCGAGGTGAAGCCGATGATCGCGGCGGATTCCTTGTCGGCCTGACGGGTTTGCTCAGCAGCCGGCAGGCCTGGCATCAGGCGGCCGATCTCCTTGCGCATGATCGCCGGGATCATCTGAAAGGTTGAGGCGTTGCCGACGCCGGTGGCGAAGAACAACACGAGGAACATCGCGAAGAAGCCCCAGAAGGCGCCTGGCTGGTCCTTGATGCCGAGAAAGAACAGGACTCCCCCGACCGCGGCAATCATCACCACGAACACCCACAAGGTAACGCGGCCGCCGCCCCAGCGGTCGGAGATCCAGCCGGTGGCGGCGCGCGACAGGGCGCCCACCAGGGGCCCGAGGAAGATGAAGGGTAGCGAGTTCACATCCGGGAACTGGGTCTTGGCGAGAAGCGGGAACCCGGCGGAATAGCCGATGAACGATCCGAAGGTGCCGGTATAGAGCCAGCACATGATCCAGTTGTGCTTACGCTGGAAAATCACCGCCTGCTCGGTGAACGAGGCCTTCGCCGAGGCGATGTCGTTCATACCAAGCCAAGCGGCGATGGTAGTGATGATCAGGAATGGCACCCAGATGAAGCCCGCGTTTTGCAGCCAGAGCTTGGCGCCGTCGGAGACTGTTTGCGGCTCACCGCCCATGACGCCAAAGACGCCGGCGGTGATCACCAGCGGCACGACGAACTGCACCACGCTGACGCCGAGATTGCCGAGTCCGGCGTTGAGGGCAAGCGCATTGCCCTTCTCCTTCTTGGGGAAGAAGAAGCTGATATTGGCCATGGACGAGGCGAAATTGCCACCACCAAAGCCGCACAGCAGCGCCAGCACGAGGAAGATAAGATAGGGAGTGTTCGGATTTTGCACCGCGTAACCGATGCCGAAGGCGGGGATGAGCAGCGACGCCGTGGTCAGTGCAGTCCACAGTCGGCCGCCGAAGATCGGCACCATGAAGGAATAAAAGATGCGAAGCGTAGCGCCGGAGAGACCGGGGAGCGCCGCCAGCCAGAACAGTTGATCGGTCGTGTAGGTGAAGCCGACCGCCGGCAATTTCGCGACCACCACGCTCCATACCATCCATACGGCAAAGGCAAGCAGGAGCGCCGGCACGGAAATCCATAGATTGCGCCGCGCGATCCGGCGTCCCGTCGTTTCCCAGAAGGTCGCATCCTCAGGGCGCCAATCTTGGATCAGCGCAGCCTGCATGGTGGGCTTCTCGCGCTCGTGCGCCTCCTCCAGCTCGGCGAATGGCGGCATCGCCGCGAGCACATCCCCGACGGCGCGTGTCTCCATGTGGCGAATGGCGAAATGCATCCAGGCGAGGGAAACGGCGACGATGGCGAAGAGCAGCATGAAGCAGCTCGTCCAGATATTGGTCAGGTCGGCCATGACCCCGAAGGCGATCGGCAGGATGAACCCGCCGAGGCCGCCGATCATGCCCACAAGGCCGCCGACCGAGCCGATGTCCTTGGGGAAATAGGCGGGCATGTCCTTGTAGACTGCCGCCATGCCGAACGACATGAAGAAGCCGAGAACAAAGATCGTGATCACGAATGGAATAAGGTTCATTCGCGTCGAGAAGGCGATCGGGCCCTTAATGCCGTTGATCACATAGTCGGCGTCCGGGTAGGAGAGCATCAAAAGGCAAACCAAGGAAACGCCAAAGGTCCAATACATGATCGTCCGCGCGCCATAGCGGTCGCACAGATGCTTGCCATAGGGGCGGAACAGACCCGCTGGAATTGAGAACGCGGCAGCGAACA
>Ga0307428_1000648_pt1 | contig 20600 bp, 16 predicted proteins | sample SalMarWE160240MG_FD_202161 | JGI IMG/M metagenome (GOLD analysis project Ga0307428, IMG submission 202161) | Salt marsh sediment microbial communities from the Plum Island Ecosystem LTER, Massachusetts, United States - WE1603-240 | ecosystem: Environmental > Aquatic > Marine > Intertidal zone >...
AGTTGAACATATTACTTTTATTTTTCTTTTTTGTTCAGAAAAATCGTTACTGTTAATATATTCCTCTATTAACCTATTAGTAGTAGCTGTTTGTTCATTATTTGTTTGAAAATTGCAATAGGTTACGCTATCCTGTTGATTTTCATTTTCACCATCACCAGTTTTCAAACTTGTAGGCCACTCTGCTGGAAGGAATTGTGATAAAAAACCCCACTTTGCTGGAATTAATCTTGCACGACATTCCGCAATAGAAATATGATGGACATTGCCATCAGTATTACAAACAAGGCCTGGCCTTAACAATTCATCTATTGATAAGCTTGCAAGACACTCCCTTTGCTCTTTTTCTTTTTGTGAATAATTTTTTATAGAATTGATTACAAATTTGTTTATAATTTTTTTTCCCCCTTTTCCCATTTCATCCACAGATTGTGCAGAACAAAGCTTACTACCCGCTCTACCTAACCCAGAATAATCTCTTTCTTGATAAGGTTTTTTTGGATAAGCAAATCGTACTTCTCCCTTTTTTACTTGTGAAGCCAAACGAACTTCATACGCAAGCTGTAACTTTTCAGCAGCGTGTTTTTCTTGTGCATTATCCATTGCAAATAAGGAAGGGAAAATACATAACAATAGCAGAACACTTTTTATTTTCATGCAAAAACCTCTCGCGTCTTTTAATTAAAAATTGTTTAACTAGGATATAGTAGTTAGTGGGATAAGTAAAAAAGTTATTTTTCTACTTGTTGTTTTAACTCGTACCATTGCTCACGCAAAGAGATGGCTTTTTCAAAATCAAGAGAGTTGGCAGCTTCTTGCATTTGACGTTCAAGCAAGGTTAATTGTTCTTGTGTAGTTGCTTTTATTGCTCCTTTTGCTTGTTTCTTGCTTTTTTTCGACTTTGATGCTTCTGCAATCAGCGCCTGAAGATTAGTAATACTTTTGGTAACATCACGTTTAACACTTACCGGAGAAATACTATGTTGTTTATTATATTTTTCTTGTAATAAACGACGTCGATTTGTTTCATCAATTGCTGCTTGCATAGAGCCGGTTATTTTGTCAGCATACAAAATAACTTGTGATTCCGTATTTCGTGCAGCACGACCAATAATCTGAATGAGTGATCTTTTATCCCGTAAAAAACTTTCTAAATCTGCATCCATAATGGCAACAAGAGCAACTTCCGGTAAATCAAGTCCTTCCCGAAGTAAATTGACTCCTACTAAACAATCAAATATACCGAGTCGTAATTTTTGGAGCAATTCTGTCCGTTGCGGTGTTTTTAAATCACTATGCAAATAACAGACTTTAATTTGGCGTTCTTCAAGATATTCCGCTAATTCTTCTGCCAATTTTTTTGTCATTACCATAACTAATGAACGATACCCTTTCTTTGTTGTCTCTTTAATTTGTGTTACTAAATGATCAAGTTGTTCAACTCGTGAATGAATAGATACAACCGGGTCTAATAAGCCAGTCGGGCGAATAATTTGCTCCACAATTTGATTTGAATTAGTCAATTCATACTCACCGGGTGTGGCAGATACAAACAGAGCATCTTTAAAATATCGCTCTATTTCTTCAAACTGGAGCGGACGATTATCAAACGCTGTTGGCAAGCGAAAACCAAACTCAACTAACGATTTTTTACGTGCCCGATCCCCTGCATACATTCCTCGCAATTGTGGAAGAGCAATGTGCGATTCATCAATAATTAATAAAAAATCTTTTGGAAAGAAATCAAATAAACAAAAAGGAGCGTCTCCCGTTTGTCGACCATCAAAATGAATAGAATAATTTTCAATACCAGAACAGTAACCTGTTTCTTGCAGCATTTCAAGGTCATGAGTAACCCGCTGCTGGAGTCGCTCACGGTATAATGGCTTTTTTATTTGTGGTAAATGATCTTGTAATTCTTGATTAATACTTGCAATTGCTGCTTCTTTTTTTTCTTCAGTTGTTACAAAATGCTTTGCAGGGAAAATAAGAGTATTGTCTAATGCCATGAGTACATCATTATTTTGTTTTCCTACCCATTGCAAATTTTCAATAGTGTTACCAAATAATTCAATACGCAATTTTTCTTTTTGGTAAGGTAAATTAACTTCAACAGTATTGCCAAGTACTTGAAAGGTGCCACTTGATCGCTCAACATCATTCCGCTTATATTGAATGAAAATCAATTTGCGTAGAAGGTCACCCCTACTCATTGTTTGCCCAACTTTTAACGGCAATGCTAAATCACGATAATCAGCAGGATTACCAAGTGAGTAAATACTTGATACCGACGCAATAACAATAGTGTCACGGCGGTTAATTAATGAAGCAGTTGTTTCGACACGCAATCGCTCAATTTCACTATTTACTTTTGTTTCTTTAGGAATATAGATATCTTGCGCGGGTAAATATGACTCGGGCTGATAGTAATCATAGTAACTAACAAAATAGCAAACCTTATTTTTGGGGAAAAAAAGCGAAAACTCCTCATACAACTGTGCCGCCAACGTTTTATTGGGTGCTAACACCAATACCGGCTTATTCTGGCTAGCAATCACATTCGCCATGGTAAACGTCTTACCAGACCCAGTCACCCCTACCAGCGTTGATTTTCCTGGCCGCCCTGCTACTAATTGCTTTATAGCTTCCGGCTGACTCCCCGCCGCCTTGAATGGTGTATGTAAAGAGAATGTTTTCATGAGAACCCCATTTTGTTCACTACCCTAACTAAGCAACTATTATTGCTTATATTCTAGGGTAGCATATATTTACAAATTGTCTATATTTTAAGAAAAAATTAATAAAAACTCATGAAAAGCAAACCCGGTAAAAAAATTAAATTAACCTAGTATTAATCCCTATTTTGGATCCTTTTGCTGATTCTTTTTTTGAAAATTAATCAACCTTTTTAGCCAGAATGATAAACCACCACTTTCAGATACTTTGTTGTCAATCTCTTCTGAATACGCTCTTAATTTTTTACGAGGTTTTTTCCCTCTTTCATCTATCCTATTATAATTCTGAAAATGGGGATCCCTTACCATGCTATTCCGAAAACCGCCTGAGCTCCTTCTGTATCTTTCAATACTTGCCAATGTTTCTCCACAAGGGTGTATTTCTTGCTCGTTTATTTTTTCTAATTTGATTGGTACAAAAAATTCTTGTTCCTCTTCATAGTTCTTTTCCTGAAAATAAGGATCACTCACCAGATTATTTTGGGAACCACCTGAGCTCCTTCTGTATATTTCAATACTTGCCAATGTTTCTCCACAAGGATGAAATTCTTGCTCATCAGTAGGTGAAGAAAAACGAATTTCACGTAATTCGTCAATTAAATCATTAGATTCAGCACTTTCACTTACTCCAACAAAACAAGTAATAATAACACCTAACACTATGTGTGCTTTATTCATAAATAAATCCTTAATATTTAAAAATGTAAGAAAAAAATAATTAATTATGGGAATTGTTTAATCCCTAACTTTTGCCAATCGGTATCAAATTTTTCAATACCACGATCAGTAAGAGGATGCTCGAGCGCTTGTTGTAAAATAGCACTTGGTAACGTTATTGCATCTGCCCCTGCCATAAGAGCATCATGCAAATGGCGAACATGGCGAATTGATGCAGCTAAAATACCTGTTTCAAAACCATATTGATAGATAACCTGTCTCATTTCTTGCAATAAATGTATGCCATCAACATCGATATCATCTAACCTTCCAATAAATGGTGAAATATACGTTACCCCTAGCTTACCCATCATTACGCCCTGAATCAGACTAAATACAAGAGTAATATTGATCTTTATTCCTTCATTAACAAGTTGCTTAATAATAGGATAATAACTTTCATGACAAGGAATTTTTACCAAAATATTATCGGCTAACTGGGCAATCTTTTTTGCCTGTTTATAAACTGCTTGTGGTTCTTTTTCTGTTACTTCAACACTAATTTCACCTGCAGGAAGAAGAGAGCAAATTGCAAGTATTTGTTTTTTTGGGTCAATTTTTTCTTTGCTTAAATGGGAGGGATTGGTGGTTACCCCATCAATAATTCCCGTTTTTACCCACTTTTTTATGGTGTCAATATTTGCAGTATCAAGAAATAATTTCATCATAACCCACTCAAAATTCTTTTTTATTTATATATTTTATAGCTCGCGAATAACAACAATATATTAATAACATAAATGCAACAACAGAGTAAACAGAGGGTTTTAATTTTAAAAAATAAAATATAGGCAAGCACAAGAGATGCGCCAACTGCTATAAGTGCGCTATAAAAAAGAAGCGGGGTATAATTTAAAAAATAGAATAATAAAACAACAACATAAAATATCATTCCAATTAACGCGTTTGAGAATATAATTATCTTCCCCCACGGGCTTACTATTGGTTTGGAACAAGAAATGCGGTCTGAAAGATCACACATTGGTTTATAGGTTGGGTCTTTTGCTATCTTCTTTTCTATATAATAAGCATATAAAGAAACAAAAAAACCAATAATTGCAAGAATAGGAATAATCATTTTCACTCCAATACTACTTTATACTTTTTAATATTATCGAAAAATATTAACAATAACTTTATACTACATGAGGATTAATACGGGCAATAAATTCCCAAGCCCGTTTTTTTGCTTCTTCATCTCCTTCTGAAAACAAAAAATCAACTACCTCCCATTCACTTTCTCCCATTTCTCTTTCTCTGTCAACAAAAGCACGCTGGTGAAAAATAGATTGGAACAATGCTAAATCTAAAACAGAAAAACCGTCCTTACTTTGTTTACTTAAATCTGCATCAGCACCAACGAGTAAGGTAAGCGCTTCTTTATTTCGTCCTTTCAATGCAAAAAATAGCGCAGTACGACCATAACCATCTGCCTCATTTACATTAACATCCTGCCCAAATAAAGAAATCATTTCTTCTTGATTATCCAAATATGCTGCCCTCATTAATGGTGTAATCGTAGGTTCTTGTTCAGCATCAATGGCAATTGCCGTAAAAATATTATCTACCTCATATAAATCTACATTTCTTTGCAGTACTTCTCTTTCTTCTGCAGCATTTACTGTCAATAATATTATTACTAAAGAAAAAATTGAATAAAAAAATAGTCGCTGTTTTATTTTCATAATTATATCCGGTAAAAATAGTTAATTAAAAACAAATAGTCGAAAAAGATTAAAGGATACAATTAAAAAAAACAAGCTTATTTTTATTATTTCAATCCATCTTCCCACAATAATCTATCAAGTATCTTGCGAGCTTTTTTTAATGAAGTCGCCGTATGATCAATAGAAAGCCATGGATCTTTTTTTCTACTTAAGCGACGAAATATATTTTTTATTGTATACGATTGAGGCTTAACCCCTTTACCTGCTAATTCATGCCATTCAATTGGCGTAGCAATAGGTGCTCCTGGTTTTGCACGTACACTGTAGGGAGCAACACCAGTTTGGCCAAATGCATTACGCAGTGTATCAACAAAGACACGCTTACCGCGCTTGTCTTTACGCATTTCTACCGTCAATTTATGTGGGTAGCGGTGAACAAGCAAGCGCGCAACATCGTAGGCAAAGGCACGAGTATAATCAAAAGTGTGTACATTTTTTAATGATACAACAACATGAAATCCCCGCGATCCTGTTGTCATAACAAAGGATTTTAATCCACATTTTTCTAGTAATTCTTTAATTTTTTTTGTTGTCCATTTTACCGTCGTCAATGTTACCCCTTTTGAAGGATCCAAATCAAAAATCATCCGATCAGGATAATCAATTTTTGGTACACGGCTGAGCCATGTATGGAATGTAATACATAATTGATTAGCAAGATACACCAGCGTTGCAACATTATTACATAATACATAACGAACAATTCCTCCTTCTTGTTTTTTAATTGGCACTACCGCAATCCAGGAAGGAAAGTAATCGGGTGCATCTTTTTGATAAAATCCTTCTTCGGTAATTCCATGCACATAACGATGCATTGATAGTGGACGATTTTTCATGTGTGGGATCATGATCGGTGCAATGCGTTCATAATACTGAATTAATTCTTTCTTCGTAATATTCGCTTTTGGAAATAATAGTTTACTTTCTGATGTTAATGTTACGATATAGCGACCAAATGTTACTTTACGATCCATCTTTTTTCTCTTCTTTTTTTAATTCTTTAATAGTGACACCCGACAACACTGATTCGGGTTGAGAACTTGTTGGTTTCCGTCGTGCATCTGCGTATTTATCACGCATTTTAATTAATAACCATTGGTTACGGCTCGCAGGCTTTGTCCGTATTAACGCATAGCCACCTTTGAGCTTTTTTCCCTGTAAAAAAACTTCAATGGTCCCTTGTTTGTAACAAGTCCCCATCGGCATTAATTTTCCATCTTCTTTTTTTATATTCCGGTACGTCCCTTTATCCCACACAATTACCGGCCCTGCACCATACAACCCTTTCGGAATAATGCCTTCGAATGTTGCATATTCCATTGGATGATCATCTGTTGGTACGGCTAATCGTTTCACTCTTGGATCAAGTGACGGTCCTTTTGGTACTGCCCATGATTTCAACACCCCATCAATTTCAAGTCGAAAATCATAATGCAAACTGCGTGCTGCATGTTTTTGAATAACAAAAATAGGTCGTTTTGCTTTCTTTTTTTTTGCCTTCCCTTTTGGCTCTGGTGAACGAATAAAATTTCGCCGTTTTTGGTAAACTGCTAATGGATTTTTTTTTCGCGCCATTATAATTACTCCCCCTAACCACTACTGCTGCAACAAACTCCATTCTTTTTTTTATCAGCTTAAATTGATTGTATAATTAATTGCAATCTTTCTGCTTTATACATCTATTTGCAAACCATCATACGCAATGGCAGCCTTTACTCCCCGTTCTTTTCCCAATCTTCTTACTTCTGCTCCCAACGTACGTTCATCACCAGTAACAATTTGTGAGCCACAGTGGGTAAAAACAGCACGTGGTACTCCTTCTTTTTCACACCACCCCAATTGTGCGCGAATAGTAGTATGTCCAAATAATTGATCATCCTTGCGACGCACTATCGGTCGCGTAATTGATGCCCCATCACCAATATAAAGTTGTACTCCTGCTAATGCTTTTTTACGTTTCGGAATAGAAATAAGATCATGCGCACAAAAAATAACATGCTTGCCACCAGTAATACGATAACCAACTGCCGGGGCACGAATTGAATGAACCACGAAAAATGCTTCACATACTAAAGAACCAACTTTAAATTTTTTATCCGGTTTAACCACCTGTTTAGATGTAATGGGATATTTTTGCATAAGATCCCAGCTTTCCTTTGTTGCATACACCGGGCATGGTGCACCATTTTTAAGCCCCCAAGCATGATCTGGATGTGCATGAGTAATAATAATAGCGGTTGGTTTGTATTTTTTAAATTTACCATCAAGCCAATCAAGGCCACAATCAATCATCAATCGTGTTCTTTTGTATGAAACAAGCGTAATTGTATGTCGTCGATGACGACGATTTTTCACATCAATATAACCACGCGTCCCAAGAAATGTTACCTTCATACTACTTCTCTTTGAGCCCCTTCTTCCTCCATTTTCTTTATGAGAAACAATCTTCGATTTCTCTCGAACATTATCCTCGACGCGCGTAGGTCAATTTTTATTTTATTAAGAATCTTTTGATCTTCTTCCCTCTCTTCTTTTCTTTGAACTCTTCTTTTACTAATCATTTGCTCTTCCTCACTTCTTTTTCTTTCCTCAATAATTTTTCCTCTTTCCCACGGTAAAAAGAACCACAAACTTCCGCGCTTTCTATGGTTAGAAAACCATTCTTCTAGTTCTTTAGCTATTTTTTGTTCTTTTTCTTCCTCATCACTTCTTCTTTTCTCCCTTCCAGAAATTTTTTTAATCTCTTCTTCTGCTCTTCTTTCTACTCTTAATGACCGTTGAATTTCTTCTTTGACGGCAAATTGCAACGTATGTTGTTGTGAAAGATTATCTTGAACAGAGAAAATAAAACGACACATTGGGCATTTACTCTGACCGTATAACGCTCGATTTAAGCAGCTTTGATGATTTCTTGCTGGATGAGTTCTTCCAGAAGGGCAATGTATCCCTTCTAGCAGTTGTTCTTCTGTTTCTGTTTCATCAAGAAAACAAATAACACAGCAATCAACTTCATTATTCATTTTTTCAAGAATATTTTCATCTTTTTTGCTCTCTTGTTCAAGCTCTTCTCTTTTTTTCTTTTCATGTTCTTTTTTCCAATAATTAAAAATTTCCCAACAAGTTGGTATGCAACACGCCAACACAACACCAGCAATGTTTCTTTTAGTTTTAAAACAAAATATACTCAAGCCAGTTACCATACAACCAACAAGAGCTGCTTCTATCATATTTTTTTCTTCTTCAGATACTTTTTCTCTACATATTTTTTCTATAGTTGCAAGAGAAGGCCATGATATTGGCATTGCTGGTACCGATAATACCAATAATAATAAGACTAAGATAATCTTTTTTATAAATTGATTAATAAACATAATCAAAACATACTGTTATCTGGGCAACAACGTTTATTCTTTTGATTATAAGCTACTCTTTCTCAATAATTTGTCAAAATAAGCTTTTTAAGGAACTAAGAATAATCTTACTTATTTTCATTATCAATTCATAAAGATTTAGATATTCATTTTTTTAAAAACCGAAAGCCACAAAATTGGCTATGGTTACCCCAAACATGATACTGCTCCTGGTCTCTCTCGTTGCAATGGACTCTCCTGCAAATTTCTTCGCTCTCTTCTTTCGGGCAACCTTTGCTCTCCAAAGCCCCTTCGCCTATTTCTTATCCAATCTTGCAAAAAATCATTATTACAATAGACACATTTGTCAGGATTAATCCTAAGAGCTCTATTCAAACATTTTTTATGAATTTTATTGGGGTGAACAACCCCAGAAGGACATATTATTTCTTGGAGCAATTTCTTACCAGATTCATTTTCATCCTCCTTGCAAATAACACATTGTCTATCAATTTCATCATTAATTTTTTTGATACGATCCTCTTTGGCTTTTTTACTTTCTTTGCTTTGCATTTCTTTAATTTTTTGCATCTTTTTTCTAAACAATTCTCTTTTTTGCTTTAATAATGGTCTTTTTTGCTTTTCTTCTGCTTTTTCCCAAATTAGTTCAATACAGTCAATAAGAATAGCCGAAAACACATAATATAAAGCAAGAACAGCAATACTTTTTATAACAGTTTTTAACGGTAGCTGTTTAAAGGAAGAAAACGATAGCTGTTTAAAGGCAGGAGGAGGATATGCTTGAGCCAAATAACCATAAAAAATACAAATAATTATTGTTTTATTTTTTTTAAATTTTCTTTTCAGAGTTATAACAGAAGGCCATAACAATACTGACATTGCTTGCACAGGCAATGCCAATAATAATAAGACTAAAATAACCTTTTTTATATATTTGTTAATAAACATGATCAAAAACATACCGTTATCTAACAACAATGCTTATTCTGCTAGCCCTAAGCTACTCTTTTGAACCAATTTGTCAAAAACACGTTTTTTCAGAAAATAAAAATTATGTAATAACAAAGGCAGTTTTTTTTTTAATACTGCCCCTTTATCTTTTTTAAATAAATTCATATTCGTAATTGGCAAGAACTTCAATATTTCTTCTTCAGAAAAAATAACCTCTCGCCCAAAACGCATTTCAGAATGTTTCTCTTTTTCCAATTCATCTATGTACTGATGCATTGGAGAGTCAACCACAAATTCATTTTTTAAAAAAACTATTCCCTGAATACCCAATGCCCTAGCTTGTTGTTTATATTGTTCTTGCTCCTCCAGAGGGATATTAGAACTATTGATTAATTCATAAAATCTATCCAGTTCTTCTTTTGGTGTTCGCTCTTTGCGTTGATGTTTTTCACGATCGGCAGAACCAGATAAACTTTCTAACTTTGACCGAACCCAACCAACACCATGTTGAGCAATTTCACCAAAGTTATACATACAATAATCTTCAGGCTTTAAAATAAATTTATTATTTTCAGAGTATGGTATAAAAAGAATGTGCGTCATGTTATTCGGCAGAAAATTACGAGCTGCTTCTTTTTTACCAAACCTAATATCTATCCCATAGTGAGGAATATCCTTGCCTGTTTCTTGTTTAAACCACTCTGAAAAATCTGAAAGATGACTTGATATACGTCGATATGCATATGGATGACTACCATTTCCACTAAACCATCCAAGTGCGTTATAGTCAGGATTAGCAAAAATTATATAGCGAAGAAAAAAATCTTGTAACTTTTTACTGTGTATATTAAATGTTCCTTGCGTAAAAGCATCCCCTCTTTGCAGTGCATAATCATACAAAGTCCAAACTACAGAAATAATAGAAGATAGATAATCTTGCCGAATTTCTTCTTTCTCTTTTGTTTTAGCGTTAGATTGAATCTCTGCACATTCTTCATCTGACATATACGCTACTCGATTATAACCAGGAACTGCATCAATTCTTTCTTGCAAAATATGAGTAAGATTCGCATAGCCACTTTCAATAAATTCAAATGCTCGTATTACATCTGCTGGTGCTGCCCCAATTTGATGAGATATTATTTTTGCTAACTGTACTCTTTCTTGTGGCGGATAACTATTGAATTGCGTAATCGCTTCTCCTAATGAAACACCTGAGCTCAGGTTACAAAGTTCCTGAATATAACTGTACGTTAACGGACTACATTGAATACTCATTTCACTAGGATTTACTTGATAAAAACTTTCTCCTAAAGTTGAAGCTTCTTTCTTTCTATAAAGAAGGGGACCATTAGTTTTTTTGTTAGCTCTTTCTAGCTGCTCAATTTTCCTCATTACTTCTAATGTTTGTTCCATTTGAGAAAGCGATTCTTCTAAGTCTCGTGCCAATTGCTCTTCAGCTTCTTTTTCTCTTTTTCGCAAATTTTCTTCTACTATCGTTTCATCTTGCTCTTTTTCTTCCTGCTTTTTTCTTTTTTTTCCCGTCGATACTGTGAATTTATCTTTTTCTTCTTTATCCAATGCACTAAGATTTTCCTTTTCTTGTATTCTTCTTCTTGCCTCTTTCCAGCTGCAATAAATTTTAATTAAACTGGTTGCAATGAATCCACCTAAAGCGACTTTAATAGTTGTTTTTTTATTTTTAAAACCAAGTGCACAGGCATAGGTTACCATACAACTTCCAACAGCAATAGCTACTACTGCTTTATGCTTCTTGATTGTTTCCTTCATTGTTGAGACAAATTGGCTTGCATTATTTTGTATACTTGAAAAAGATGACGAGAATAGCATTGTTTGTGTAGAAACAATAACAAGTAGTAATCCTACTATTAATTTTTTTATTGATTTATTAATCGACATAGTTAAAAATACCTTAATCGTAAAAAATACTTATTTTATGGGCTATAAGTTACTCTTTTTAACCAGTTTGTCAAAATATTTTTTTTAAAAAAATAAAAATTATGCAATAAAAAAGGCAGTGCTTTTAACACTGCCCTATTTGTTTTCGTTGTTAAAAAGTTCGCTTTAAGCTTCTTCGTTCAGTTGCTCTTCTCTACTAATTGCATTACGATATTGATTCCCATTCCTCACTCTTCCAATAATCGAGACGTCTCTTCTACACCTTGACGTAATCTCGAAAGCAGACGCCTAAAAAGGCTTTGAGATTCTACATTATTAGGAACTCTTACACCTGTTTCATCCTGGACCAATTTTTGGAACCCTTGTTTATTATGGACCTCTAAAGGAAAGGTCAGTTGCTTACTGTCCTGCGGAAATGGCTGGATACTCCCGCTATTTCTTCTTGCTTGCTCCTCCCTGGTTAGCCCTAGCCCTTATTCCTTCAATAGCTTGCATATTTGTGGTTTTTTTCCAGTCACAATAAATTTTACTTAAACCAGTTGCTATAAATCCACCTAATGCAACCGCACTTGTTGTTTTCTGATTTTTTAATCTAAATGCGCAAGCACAAGTTGCAATACAACTTCCAACTGCAACAGCTACTACTGTTTTATGCTTCCTGATTGTTTCCTTCATCGTTGAGACAAATTGGCTTGCATTATTTTGTATACTTGAAAAAGATAGTACTGCCAGTGGCATTGTTTGTGCAGGAATTACAATAACCAATGACCCCAATATTAATTTTTTTATTGATTTATTAACCATATTTAAAACCTCATTTTAGCTTCAACTGCTATTTATACTATTTCTATTTTCCACAAGTCATTTAATTATACATTAATTAATAAGTTTAGTTCTTCTTCAGAAAAAATAACCTCTCGCCCAAAACGCATTTCAGCATGTTTCTCTTTTTTCAATTCATCTATGTACTGACGCATTGGAGAGTCAACTGCAAATTCATTTTCTAAAGATACTATTTTCTGTATACCCCATGCCTTTACTTCTTTTTTATATTGTTCTTGCTGTGCATTGGTAACACTCGATTTATCAATTAATTCATTAAAAGTATCAATTACTTCTTTTGGTATCCGTTCTTTACGTTGATGTTTTTCACTAACAGCAGAACCTACTAACCCTTCAAGCTTTGATCGGACCAAACCAACTCCATGTTGAGCAATTTCACCAAAGTTATACATGCAATCATCTTCAGGCTTTAAAATAAATTTATTATTTTCAGGGTTGTATGGTATAAAAAGAATGTGCGTCATGTTATTTGGCAGAAAATTACGCGCTGCTCCATTTTCACCAAACCTAATGTCTATTCCATATTGCAAAATCTCTTGTTCTTTTGAAAGAGCTGAAAGATGACTTGAAATCCGCTGATACGCATGCGGGTGATTACAATTTCCACCAAGTAACCCCAGTTCTTTATGATTTGGATTAGTAAAAATTATGTAGTGAAGAAAAAAATCTTGTAATTTTTTATTTTGCAGATTAAAGGCCCCTTGCGTAAAAGCATCCCCTGTTCGCAACGCGCAATCATATAAAGCCCAAACTACAGAAGTAATAGATCGTAAATAATCTTGTCGAATTTCTTCTTTTTCTTTTGTTTTGGCATCAGATTGCATCTCCGCATATTCTTCGTCTGGCATACTCGCTACTCGGTTATAACCAGCAATTGCATCAACTCTATCTTGCAAGATATGAGCAAGATTCGCATAACCGCTTTCAATAAATTCAAATGCTCGTATTTCATCTGCTGTTTCTACTCCAATTTCATGAGGCATTATTTTTGCTAACTTTTCTCTTTCTTGCGGTGAATAACTATTTGCCTGCGCAATCACTTCTTCTAATGAAATATCTGATCTCGGGTTATAAAGTGCCTGCAAGTAACTGTACGTTAACGGACTATACTGAGTGCTCATTTCACTACGGCTTACCTGATAAAAACTTTCTGCTAGATTTGAAGATTCATTTTCCTCTCCAGCCCTTCTTTCTTGCTCTCTCTCTCTTCTTCTTTTTCTAAGCTCATTTTTTCTTCGCTGATTTTGTATTTGCCCTTGAATAATCCTTCTTTCAATTTTCCTTTTTTCAAATTCAAGTCTTCTTTTTTCTTGTAAACTTTGAGAATATCGAGAGCAGTGTGATTCTTCCTTCCGAGAGAAAAATTTAAAATTATTGGGGATAATTCTGTTGTTAGCCCTTTCTAGCTGTTCAGTTTTTCTCATTACTTCTAGTGTTTGTCCCATTTGAGAAAGTGATTCTTTTAAGTCTCGTTCTAAGCGATAGTTCTCTTCTTGTTCATATTCAGTAGCGATTCTTTCTGCAGCTTCTTTTTCTCCTTCTCGCCGATTTTCTGCTGCTATTTTTTCATCTTGCTCTCTTTCTTCCTGCTGTTTTTGTCTCTTCGCCTCTTTCCAATTACTGTAAACTTTACTTAACCCGGTTACTATAAATCCACCTAAAGCAACTTGGCTTGTTGTTTTTTTATTTTTAAAACCAAGGGCGCAGGCACACGTTGCAATACAACTTCCAATAGCAACAGCAACCGTTGTTTTGTTCTTCTTGATTGTTTCCTTCATCGTTGAAAAAAACTGGCTTGCCCTATTTTGTATGCTTGAAAAAGATGGTAACGATAGTGGTATTGTTTGTGCAGGAACTACAACAACCAATGATATTAAGACTAATTTTTTTATTAATTTACTAACCATATTCCAAACCTCCACGAATTTTTTCTAATTCTTTTCTTCCTATTCGTACATTTCTCGTTCAGCTGTTCTTCTTTCTATCTCTTCAATCTGCCTATTTATTTCTTCAGCTTCTCTTTCTTCCATTCCTCCTGCTGCTAATCTGCCTGCTACAGCTATTTGGCTTATAACTCTCTCTAACAGCGCCTCATTCCTTTGCAGTTCTTCATTTAATAAACCTTCACAAGAAAAACGACAAATTGGACACTTTCCTGTTGTTCTGAGCGACTTATATAAACAGCTTTGGTGAATTTTGTGAGGATGAATATTTCCAGAAGGACACTGTACAAATTCGTTAAGTTTTTCCCTGGTTTCATTCTCATCAGAAAGACATATGCAACATTGATTACTCACTTTATTATTTTTCTCTTCTCTTTGAACCCGGTCTATCTCGTTTAATACATTAATAAATAATTGATGATAATATTCTCTGTCGCCGGTTAATCTAATAAATTCATGAATATCTTTTTTTATCTGCTCTAATTCACTAAGACTTTTTTCTTCTAAAATAATCGCATCAAGCTTTTTCTCTAAATACTCAATTTCCTCTTCTACTGTTTTTTTTCTATCTTCTTCTCTTAACTCTTCCTCTTCTTCTTCTAATCCTTGGGATAATTGACTATTTATTTCAGTTCGACCTTTATTAGCTTGCTTCGTTTTTTTACTAGCTTTTTTTACTATTCCTTTTTTTATTTCTCGCCGATTTTCTTCTGCTACCTTTTCATCTTGCTCTCTCTCTTCTTCAGCTCTATTAACTTGTATCGATTCTGAATTTAATGCAGCACCATGTACTTCAACAGGCCTAATATTATTTGCTAATTCGTCTTGTATGACTTTTACATTAGCTTCTCTTTTAGCTTCTCTCCTATCGCAATAAATTTTACTTAAGTAAGTTGCAGCAAATCCACCTAATGCAACAGCTGCAGTAGCCTTGCGATTTTTAAACCCAAGTGCACAGGCACACGTTGCAATACAACTTCCAATTGCAGTAACTATTACTGGCCCATTCTTTTTAATTGTTTCCTTCATGGTTGAAAAAAACTGGCTTGCCCTATTTTGTATGCTTAAAAAAGAGGGTAACGATAGTGGCATTGTTTGTGCAGGAACTACAATAACCAATGATATTAATACTAATTTTTTTATTAATTTATTAACCATATTCCAAACCTCCATTAATTTTTTCTAATTTTCTTCTTTTGCTCGTACGCTTTTATTGTTCAGCTGTAATTTTTTTATTATAGATTTAATATCAAGAGCTTTTTCTTTACAATTTTGTAAATTATTGATATTTAGTAAGTAATTTTCTTGACGCATTTCTCTAGTTTTTTGGTCAGGAAGACGGTTTGCACTAAACTGAAAATCACGATGTACATCACGAGCATTTTTTTCACAAAACTCATTTCTAATAAGATAGTCTATTTGTCTGCAAAGTTTTTGCTCTGGGGTTAAATCATTATGACCTTCCCTTTTTGCGTTGGTGTCAACTTTCTCTCTTTTTCTTTGAAAGGCATCTTTAATGGCAGCGTATGATACCTTGTTAGACGGTATTTCATCAAAACCAAGAAACCCATATAAACCTTTATTTGCCATAAACTTTTCAAAGGTTGTGCCCACATCTTTTAATGGTACGGCGTCAAAATTTCTTTGATAGTACTGTTCAATGTCATCAGCGGATTCAAAACTATTAAAAGTTACTCCTGAAAAACAATGTTCTCTTAATGCTTCCATTTTTTCTATTATCACTAAAACACGTTGTTCTATATTTTTAATTTTGGCAAGGTTTATTGATATTTCCTTCAAATCAATCTTAAGTAGTTTTTTTAATCCTTCAAGCAGTTCATCAAGTTTTTCTAAACAAATATCTGCTTCATGTATTTCATCAGGGTCTACTTCTAAGAATTGTTCAATTTTTTTCAACTGTTTTTCAAACTTTGTTACTTTTTGGTTTGCTATTTTTGGCGCATTATTCTCTTTTGCTATTTTTTCTTCCTGTACTACAGCTCTTTTACTTTGATAAAGAAGGGGGCGGCCATTAATTCTGTTGTTAGCCCTTTTTAACCATTCAATTTGTTTCTTTATTTCTAATGTTTGCCTAATGCGAAAAAGTGATTCTTCTAAATCTCGTGCCAATTGCTCTTCAGCATAGTATCGATTTTGTTTCTCTTTTTTCATTTTTCCTTCTAATGCTAACGCGGCTTCTACTCTAGCGTCCTCTTCTAATGCTGCCTGCACCGCATCCAACCTTGCATTCTCTCTCCTCTCTTCTTCTAGTCTTGCTTTTTCTGCTAATGCTGCATCCAATTTTGCATCTTCTTGCTCTATTCTTGCTTTTTCTGCTAATGCCGCATCCAGTTCTTCATCTTGTTTTCTTATTTTTTCCTGTTCCTGTTTTCTCGTCTCCCTCCAGTCACTATAAACTTTACTTAAACCGGTTGCTATAAATCCACCTAAAGCAACTTTAGTTGTTGTTTTTTTATTTTTAAAACCAAGTGCACAGGCACACGTTGCAATACAGCTTCCAACAGCAACAGTAATCGCTGTTTTGTGATTTTTGATTGTTTCTTTCATTGTTGAAAAAAATTGACTTGCACTGTTTTTTATACTTGAAAAAGATGGTAATGAGAACGGCATTGTTTGTGCAGGAATAGCAACAAGCAATGCTATTAATACTAATTTTTTTATTGATTTATTAACCATATTCAACAACCTCCATTTTAATGGCCGTTGGCCATCATTTCTTTCAGATTAGCATAGGTAAAAATAATGTCAATCACAAAAATTACAAATAGAAAAAATAAGACCAATAAGGCCATACTCACCCTGAAATAAATTGAATAAAAGGATAGTTAGCTACAAATTTAGCTGATAACAAAATTAATGAGGCGATCTGGGACAAATACCACTTTTGTTGTTTCCTTACCAGCAAGCCACTTTAATACTGCCTCCTGGGCCAATACTTCTACCTCTTGCTGAGCGGCCCCCCGCGGTACTATGATAGTTCCCCGTGTTTTACCCCCTACTTGGACAATAAGTGTTACCCTGTCTTCCTGGGTTAATACCGGGTCATAGGCTGGCCATTTGCAGGTAGCAAGTGTTTTTCCGAGCAATTTTTCAAGCAATTCACTGGCCATATGGGGCGCCATAACAGAAAGGGTTATCAGCACCCTTTCAAGTGAATCTTTACTTAATTGCATATCTTGCGTACTTGCCTCATTGAGCCATTCCATCATTGCCGCTAAAGCTGTATTTGGCTTGAAATAATCAAGCCTATTCTGAAATTCCTTCAAAAAGAGGTTTAATCGCCTGCTCACGCTCTCTTCTTCTTGCTCGCCGTCTGGTAGTAGGGTCTCTGGTTTCGTCAAATAAAGCCACAATTTTTGGGCAAATCGTTTAACTCCTTCTAACCCGCTATCTTGCCAGACACAGTCAAGGTCAGGAGGTCCGATAAAAAGAATGTACATACGCAATACGTCTGAACCATATTTTTGTACCATTTCGTCCGGATTGACAACATTTTCCTTTGATTTAGACATTTTTTCAACCAAACCACTTCTTTCTGAATACCGTAAAATCATGCCTTGATTAAAAAGATGTAGAAAAGGCTCATCAAAGGGCAAATAGCCCAAATCGTACAATACTTTTACATAAAACCGAGCATACAGGAGATGTAAAATAGCATGCTCAATCCCACCAACATATAAATCAACTGGCAGCCAGTAATTCATATCCTTCATATCCCATGGTTTATCATTTAATGTTGGATTTGGATACCGCAGAAAATACCAGCATGAGCCAGCCCATTGGGGCATTGTATTTGTTTCTCTTTTTGCTGGTCCCCCACATGTTGGACAGGTTGTATTCACCCACTCCTTCATTGCGGCTAAGGGAGATTCACCCGTCCCGGTCGGTTGATATCTTTCGACGTCAGGTAACTCAACGGGTAGCTGATCGTCTGGTACGGGAACAATACCACAGTTTGTACAATGGATAAGCGGAATTGGTTCTCCCCAATACCGCTGCCGCGAAAAGACCCAATCACGTAATTTGTAGTTAATTTGCCGTTTTGCAACCCCTTTATTTTCTAAAAACTCCGCAATTGCTTCTTTCCCTTCTGCCACCGACAAATCATTAAATGGGCCACTATTTACTAAAATACCATCACCAGTCCAAGCAGCTTGCATATTCCCTTGTGCATCAGTTTTTATACCAGGAGAATCAATTACCTGTTTTCGGAATAGTTTAAATTTTTTTGCAAAATCAAAATCGCGTTCATCATGGCCCGGTACCCCCATGACAATACCAGTGCCGTAATCCATTAGAACATAACTTGCCAAATAAATAGGAACTTGTTCATTATTTGCAGGATTGCGTGCATAGGCACCCGAAAAAATGCCTGTTTTTTCTTTATCAACTTTACGCTCAAAAGGTGACAAAGACTTTGTATATGCGCGATATGAATCGACTTCTTCTTTCATTAAAGAGGGAACAATTTTATCAACAAGTGGATGATCCGGTGCCATCACCATAAAAGTCGCCCCAAAAATAGTATCGGGGCGCGTTGTATATACCGGTAATTCAAGCTGGTTTCCTTCAACATCCGCCGAACCAAATACAACATACAACCCTTCACTTTTGCCAATCCAGTTGCGTTGCATTGTTTTGACTTTTTCAGGCCAGTCAAGCTTATCAAGACCATCGAGTAATTTTTGTGCATAAGCAGTAATGCGTAGTAACCATTGCCGAATTTCTTTTTGTTCTACGGCAGTACCACAACGCTCACAATTGCCATTCACTACTTCTTCATTGGCAAGTCCTGTCAAACATGAGGGGCACCAATTAATAGCAATAAATGCTTCATATGCTAGTCCTGCATTAAACATTTGAATAAAAATCCATTGCGTCCATTTATAATAATGCGGATCAGTTGTATTGAGTTCTTTTCGCCAATCATATATTGCTGCAATCTGCTTTAACTGCCTTTTAAAATTTGCAATATTGTTTGCGGTATTAATTTTTGGGTGTATTCCCTTTCTGATTGCATCATTTTCTGCGGGTAATCCAAAGGCGTCCCATCCCATTGGATGTAAAACATTATATCCTTGCAACCATTTAATACGCGCATAAACATCAGATAAGACATACCCGCGCCAATGACCAACATGTAACCCAGCACCAGATGGATAGGGGAACATGTCTAAGCAATAAAATTTTTTACCTTCCCCTGTTGGATTTGCCAGCGCTATTGGATACTCTTCCCATCTTTTTTGCCATTTATCTTCGATACTTTTAAAGTCATAATGCATGCACGCCTTTCATAAAAACAAGACAAATAATCAAGTAATAATGCTTTATATCTAGTCTTTTTTGATACAATATATCAAATTAAACATTTTTGCTAATTATTATTCGGGTATTCCCCCTCTCTTTATAAATCCTATTTTTTAAATATATTCAATTAGAATAATTAAAATATTGAAAATTTATATCATATTTTAATATAATTTTATCAAGAACAAATTTAACAAAAAAATTAAAAAGGAAAAAGAATGAGGCAGGATTTATCAAAAAAGATACTATTATTATTCCTTTTAGGTGTAACATTTTTCTCTACTCCCTCCTTTCTCAACGCACGAGACGAAATTGAAGAAAAAATAGAAGAACTAGAAAGAAGAAATGTTCCTTTAGAAAATGTCATGGAAAGTCTAGCAGAAAAAATTCAATACCTGGGGGGCAAAATAAATTTATCGGCTGAAGAACAAGCAAAAATAAAAAGTTTATCAAAAAAACTCAAAAATTTAGCCGCACAAGCCCCTGATGCCTACACACAATCCGAAGCACATCTTAGCCTTCCTTATATTAGAAGCTTATTAGCAAAAAACTTTCCAAATGCTGAAAACTACCTCAATATAATATCATCTGTTTTTGTTAAGGAAGCAATATTTAAAAAAACCCATTATGTTTTTTATCATGCACAAGATAATAAATGGCGTATACCACGAGATTTATATTACAAATTATATGAACGATTACGACCTATTTCTGCAACAATCAAAGATTTTGAATTTATTCGTTGGCAAATACCAGAACGGCAAATGACTGCAAAAGAGTTTATTCTTGACGAACTCAGGCAATCTGGATTTATTGATGATGATCTGCCTGACATTAAAGCGGTGTTAGTTTCCGTAAATCTTGCTCTTTTTGGTAATGTTGGCAATACAAAACGATGCACCTGGGAATATTTCATGGAGCCAACAAGTATTGAAAAACCATCTCCTGGCAGCTTTAAAAGTGTATTAGATATGTTTGGTGCTTCTTATAATCATATAGACAGGCTTATAAATCTTGATTCTTTATTAAGAACAAAAGAACAAACGCTATTACAAATTTTTATTC
>Ga0307428_1000649_pt1 | contig 20559 bp, 14 predicted proteins | sample SalMarWE160240MG_FD_202161 | JGI IMG/M metagenome (GOLD analysis project Ga0307428, IMG submission 202161) | Salt marsh sediment microbial communities from the Plum Island Ecosystem LTER, Massachusetts, United States - WE1603-240 | ecosystem: Environmental > Aquatic > Marine > Intertidal zone >...
TTCTCGTCAAGCGCGACCGTCCCCGACCACTGGGTAGTGCAGCTCACAGCCACCACGTCCTCCAGGGGTATCGAAGCCCTGCCGAGCACCTTCTTAGCGGTATCCATAATCGCATCCCACCACTCATCCGGGCTCTGCTCGGCCCCTCCATTCGGCAGAAGCAGGAGGGTTGTCGCCTTGAATTCGCTCTCTATTACCTCACCCCGCGAGGACACTACTGCCGATTTGGCACCCGAGGTGCCAAGATCTATAGCGAGAATATATTTCTCGTTGCTCGGTGGCGCACCCATTATGGACTGCGTTGTTGGTATCTAATCTACAAGGCTCAAGCTTGCCTGTTCTGCCTCAGAGGAAGCCGTATCAGACCGATTTTCTCCCTCTCCCTCCTCACCGTTTCTCTCTTTCGTTTACTCTGGCGGTATCTTCACGCCCTTCTCCATGGCAGTGTCGAGGGCGGCCTCATATCCCGCATCTACATGGCGGGCGATCCCGATCCCCGGATCCACCGTCAACACCCGTTCCAATCGCTCTGCCCTCTCGTTGGTTCCGTCCGCCACGATCACCATTCCCGCATGGAGCGAATACCCGATGCCCACGCCGCCGCCGTGATGAAAGCTCACCCAACTTGCCCCGCAGGCCGTGTTCAGGGCGAAATTGAGAAGCGGCCAATCGGCAATGGCATCGCTCCCATCACGCATGCCCTCGGTTTCCCTGTTGGGAGAGGCCACCGAGCCGCAATCCAGATGATCTCGACCGAACACGATGGGAGCTTTGATATCGCCCTTGGCTACCATCTCATTGACAGCAAGCCCGAACCTGGCGCGATCACCGTAGCCCAGCCAGCATATCCTCGTAGGAAGCCCGAGAAAGGGAACCCGTTCCCGCGCCAGACGGATCCACCGGTTGAGCGGCTCGTCCTCCGGGAACAATCCTGTAACCGTTTCATCGATACGGTGTATATCCTGTGGATCACCCGAAAGGGCCGCCCACCGGAAGGGGCCCTTTCCCTTGCAGAACAGCGGGCGAACATAGGCAGGGATGAAGCCCGGGTATTTGAACTCACCGTTCTCATCCCTCACATCAAGACCTCCCATCTCGGCCTGGGTTCGGAGGTTGTTGCCGTAATCAAAACAGATGGCGCCTCCTTTCTGCATCTCCAGTATTGCCGCAACGTGAACCACGATAGACTCACGGGACCGCCGCTGGTACTCTCCAGGGTCCTTGTCCCTGAGCTCATCAAGCTCTTTCATGTTCCCCTTGGGCACATAGCTCAACAGATCGTGTGAAGGGGTCTGGTCCGTGACGATATCCGGGATGACACTTCTGCTGACCAGCTCGGGATGGACCTCTGCCGCATTCCCGACCAGGCCGACCGACAGGGGTTCTTCCCTCCTCCTGGCCTCCTCTATCCATACCAGGGCCTCATCAAGGTTGTCCGTCATCCTGTCGCAGTAGCCCTCGTCCACCTTTCTCTTGATCCTTTCAGGCCTGACCTCCACGTCCAGGATAACCCCTCCGTTCATGGTGGCAGCCATGGGCTGGGCCCCGCTCATACCCCCCATGCCCGCGGTCAGTATGAATTTGCCCTGGAGACTCGTCGTTGCGTACTCCTTGTTGGCGAGTGCGGCGAGGGTTTCATAGGTGCCCTGGAGTATGCCCTGGGTTCCGATGTAGATCCAGCTCCCGGCCGTCATCTGCCCATACATGGTCAAGCCCATCTCGTCATAGCGATCGAAGTGCTCCTGTGTTGCCCATGCGGGAACAATATTGGAGTTTGCGATAATCACCCGCGGCGCCTGCGTGTGAGTTTTTGCGATATACACCGGCTTCCCGGACTGGACGCACAGGGTCTCATCCTCTCCAAGCCCCTGCAAGGCCTTGATAATCCTGGTATACTCCCTCCAGTTCCTAGCGGCGCGGCCCGATCCCCCGTACACAATGAGCTCCTCGGGTTGAACCGCCACATTGGGGTCCAGATTGTTCATAAGCATTCGAAGCGCAGCCTCTGCATCCCACGTGCGGCACTGTATGTTGGTGCCGGTGGGCGCCTTGATCGGCCACGACGGTCTCTGCTCGTAGTACATAGGCCTTGTCATGTGGTCACCTCCTTTTATAAGTTAACCTATAAATCTCATGCCTGTCAAATCCTGTCAGCATAGGGCGAGTGCCTGATGGATTGCCTTAGCTCTTGCAGGGAGAACACATGCCGGGGAAAAACTCCTTCTTGACGGTTAAAGCCATTTCCCTTGACATAAGCCCTTTTCATGGGCGAGTCTTAGTCTACGATTTTCTTGGACTATTGCACCTCATCGGGGAGAGCCTGATCTATGAGTAGATTCCTGATCCTTGACATCGGGGCCGGGACCATGGATGTCCTTTGCTACGATTCCGAAACAAACCTGATCTATAAGGCAGTTGCCAAATCACCCACTCTTTACCTGGCTCAAGCAGTGGAGAGCCTGCACAACGATCTGCTCATCACTGGGTGCGAGATGGGAGGTGGGCCCATCTCGGAGGCCCTGATTCAAAAGGCGAAGAAATCACGGGTTCTCATGTCCGCCTCTGCTGCCGCCACGCTCCATCATGACCTGGAAAAGGTACGCTCCCTGGGCATAGAGGTGGTCAAGGATCAAGAAGCAGAGGCTATGCAGGGCGGTACAGACCTCAACCATCTCACCATCGGGGACCTCGACATAGATCGGCTGCGACACCTCCTCCAGGGGTTGGGCGTGTCCTTTTCATTTGATGTGGTCGGCATCTGCGCCCAAGATCATGGCATACCTCCAGAGGGGGTATCTCATCTGGATTACCGTCATACCTTCTTCAAGGCCCGGCTCGATGAAAATCCCTATCCCCACGCCCTGCTCTATAGGAACGATGAGGTACCGCCGACCTTTAGCCGCCTCACGGCTATAGCGAAGAGCGCCAAGGCCATTCCCGCCGATGAGATCTACCTTATGGACAGCGGCATGGCTGCCATGCTGGGGGCAACTCTGGATCCCGTAACATCCCGCCGCAACAGGGTGCTAACCCTGGATATGGCCACCTCTCATACCGTAGGTGCCGCCTTAGAACAGGGGGAGATCTGCGGATTCTTCGAATACCACACCCGGGATATAACCATCGAACGGGTGGAAACGCTGTTGCGGGAGCTGGCCGACGGAAACCTCGATCACGCAGGGATTATGAGGGAAGGCGGGCACGGGGCATACATCCGAAAGGCCTTCGGTTTTGGGGCTGCGGAGATCATCGTGGCCACCGGCCCCAAACGCGGGATGCTCAAGAAAACACATCTGCCGATCGTATTCGGATCTCCGATCGGTGACAACATGATGACGGGAACAGCCGGCGTGCTTGAGGCCATCCGAAGGCGCAAGGGCCAGGAGCCATTGCTCGATGCATGAGAGTTTCCAGCCTGTATTCTGTCAAAAAACTCAAGGGATTACGCCTCTATGTTTGGAGATATGAAAATTATATTACAGCATTTTAGCTACGTTGGGAATTGCAGATCAATAGCAGATAACACGACGCAATGCGTGGAGGCTTTAAAGCTGAAATTACCTTTTTAGCGGATTAAGGTTTGTAACACTAGCCGTAAGTACCCGCACAAAAACCTGGCTTATGACTTATAGCAGAATACGAAAGATTGTTGATCTTTTAGTTTTCCAGAACGACAGCCGAAATCGATAGTCATAATTATGCCTTTAACGCACTTGTTTGATCCCAGGAAAAAGCCAGTCGGCTTTCAAAGGCTTGTTTGGATTTCTATACAAATTCATGAGTGTCAGCAAGCTGACTGGGATGCAACCACAAGTACTCTCTGACCTCTAAATTCATCCGATCTAATTCCACTAGAAAACCGGATACCGAGAAACGATAGTTCTCTAAATTGGTCTCCGTTTTACGGAGATGCTCAATCTGCTTTTGAAAATGCACAATCCTCTCAAGGGTAGTTTTATACTCTTGTTCATTATTAATCATTTATCAAAACCTCCACTATTCCTCGTTTATTACCATCGCGCTTGATTTGCCAGGAATCAATGGCTGCTTCTTCACCATGAAGCGCAGCCATTCGCCTAAGCCAAAATATACTTGCACCCTCGTAGTTTTGGGCAGCAAGGTGATCGAAGAGAATGCGTGCCTCTCCGGTGACCCGCTGGACATCAAATTGATCATCCATTAAGAGGAATATATCAATATCCTGAGGATCTGATTTATTCGTGATAAAAGAGCCAAAAATGATGAATCGCGACACATGCCCTGTTTCCATAGCCAGAGAGTAGACACGCTGCAATCTTGCAGCTACGATTGCTCTTTGAAACCCCCCCCTTGCCGAAATATTCGATGACATCTGACAAGTTAGATTGATGAATTCCAGGAGGCAGATCCCCACTATCACTGAATTTTGGCCACTTTTTCATGTTTAGAATTATCAATCAGACAAAGTAATCTTTCAAATAGGTATCAAGTTGAACATATATTATATGGAAGCCATGATATTCAATATGCGAGCATTCCTTATGGCATAGTATCATTATCTTAACCTTTTTTTCCAATAAGATTACAGCCATCGTGCAATGCCTAACACCCGCAATCAGCACGGTTTTTATTGTACACTTGGTTTAGTAGCTCCGAGCTTTTCTGTCTCTCTGATTTCCCCAATCATAGCAGAAACATGGAACGCACTGGACTTCTATTTCATGGCACAACTCTCATTCGGATAAGATTTCACGTTGAGCAGCTTCCGGCTCTCCGGGCCGGAAGCTGCACCCCAAGAGGTAAAGGGGTAAAAGAATAAGGATTAATTAAGATCCCTGACGAGACGGAACCCGCCGCCGCTGTCGCGGTAGCCAGGGCCGCCCCAACCGCGATTGGCCGCCCGGCAGCCCCCGGCGCCGTAGCCCCAGCTGCCGCCTCGCAACACACGGTATGTGCCGGAAGATGGCCCCTTAGGGTCGGTGACATGAGCATTAGGATAATCTCCATACCAGTCCTCACACCACTCATAGACATTGCCGTGCATGTCATAGAGGTCCCAGGCGTTGGGGTTTTTGTGTGCCACCGGGTGGGTCTTGTTCCCTGCATTGCCGCAGTACCAGCCCATGGCAGCCAGGTTGGGGTCACGGTCACAGCCAGTTTCAGTGATGCCTCCATTTGCAAAGGCCGTGGTGGTCCCTGCCCGGCAGGCGTATTCCCACTCTGCCTCGGTGGGGAGGCGGTATCTGTTCGTTCCCTCTTTTTGGTTGAGTCTTCTGATAAACTCCTGGCAGTCATTCCAAGAGACTCTCTCTGCCGGACAATCGGCACCGCAATCTTTGAAGTTTGAAGGATTTGTGCCCATCACTGCCTTCCACTGTCTTTGGGTTACTTCCGTGGTTTGCAGGTAGAAAGCTTGTCTTAATGTCACCTCATGCTGTGTCTCATTGCTGTATCTGCCTTTTTCCGAATGGGGGCTGCCCATGGTGAAGGTGCCGGGAGGGATCAGGATGAACTTCATGCCGATGGAGTTGCTGAAGGTTGGTTCAGCATTGGACCATTTCACATTGAAGAGCAACGCTTCAGTATCTCCGGCCTTTAAATCCTTCCCTGCTTCAGCATACTTGGCAACCAGGCTCTTCCAGGCTGTCTCCTTCATGTCCTTTCCAAAGGGCGATGAGACGATCTCCTTATACTTACCGATATCTTCTTCTACTGCTGCTATCAATTTTTGTCTTTTCTCCGCCTTGAGCCGTTCGATCTCAGCCAAACGCCTGGCCTCTTCTTGCTCCCTTTTTCTCTTAAGCTCTTCGAGACGCTGCTGCTGCTCCTCTTTCTGCCGCACCATGGCGAGCATAGCATCCAGGCTATCGTCTTCCTTTGCCAGGGAGGTGCCCAGGCGCTTTTTCATCTCGATAATCCTAGCATCCAGCTGAGCAAGCTGCTGCTCATAGCGGGCGATCTCCGCTGCCTCCCGTTGTTTTGCCTCCTGGTCGGCTTGCTCGAGTTTTTTCAGGTAGGCAAGCTCCTTTTCCCGTTCCGAGGTCTCGACAGCTATGGCATTCAGTCTTGATTCTTGCTTGAGAAACAGCACCAGTTCCCCTCCCTGCTGCCCGCCGGTGTCCTTGAGGGAGCCGAACTGGGGAAACTGTTCTGCGTTTTCTGCCACCCCTGCCTTGATATCAGGGAAGAAATCAGAGGGAATGAGAAAGGGCTTCTGGTTTTCCTTGAGGGTTTTGACCACGAAATGGGAAAACACGCTGTTTTGTCCAAATCCTTCATCTGCGACCGGCTCCAGGCCTCCTGAGGTAATGGCCTGTCTGGAGGTGAGCCGGTAGGCCCTTTTGATAACCTCATCGGTTACCTTGGGCAGTTTCCCCCTGCGGCCTCGAAAGAAATCCCCTGAAAAACAGGAGTCCGAGATAAGGAGGATATGCTTTGCCTTGATCGCATCAACTTTGAGGTAGTTCTTGATATCATGGTTTGAGATCCAGGCAGATACATCCTTGGTGCCGCTTTCAACCGGAATCCAACTCCCCTCTTTGGTGATAGAATCCAGATGCCCGTGGCCTGCGTAGAAGATAAGCAGCGAGTCGTCTTCACTCACCTTGTTGGCGAGGAAGCGAAGGTTGGCTAAGATGTTTGTGCGGGTTGCCTGTTCATCATAGAGCTCAATGAGGTGGTCTTTATCGTAGTAATACCGGGAGAGGAGCACATCTTTAACGGATTGTGCATCGCTTACGGCTGTTTTAAGACGGGGCCAGTGGATGTAGGTGTCGATCCCTATCACAAAAAGCCACTGATCGCCGGTAACCTCTGTGCCGGTTGGGGATATCGGTAGGATGCCCCGTTGCTTTGCTGAGAGAGTAGCGGTGAAGAATGCAGACAAGATAAGAAGAGATACGATACTAAGGATAGCCTTTCTCATGATAACCCTTTGGTGATGACGAATACCAGTTTACGCGAAGAAGCAAATAAAGGAAAGCAGTTGTGTAAGGTTATTGCCAACAATGGAAGAAGAGCAAAAAGAAACATCTTTTTCATGTCGACCCTCCAGGTGGTGTTACGAGGAATTATCGTGGGATGGTAAAGGGATAGCATAGGGTAACATGATGAGCAAGTAGTTTTTCCTGTGTGAGCTTGCCACTACGTGCCATAATTAATGTTACGCCTCAACGGAGTTTTTTATCAAGCTTTCGTTTTGTAATCGCAACCTATTTCAATGAGTCAATTCCCTTTTTCATGCCATGTTTCAAAAGGAAATCATCGTTCACAAGGGTCGCCAGCGAAATGGATCACGTTATAAAATCGCTTTGCGTGAAGGCAAGGGGTTTCAACCATCCTCCAAAGGGACACTATTTCGCCGTATCCATTTGCTTGGCTTTAACGGTGGGTCTCATGGCGACAAAGAGCCTGTCGTTTGCCGTGTACATGTTTGATATTTTCATATCTATTTCGAGCGTTTTATCGCTGATTCTCGCTGCTATCGGCTTGAGCTTCTGGATCTCCACCGGATATTCCTCCTCATTGAAAAGCGACATCAGCAACAGCCATAGGGCATTACCCTTTTCCCCCTGTTCCACTACCTTTGGCCTTACATAGAGCAGTCCCTTATTGCCGTCATACCGAATCGATGCCTCACAATGCAAGGTGCTGTCAAGAGAGCCAAAACGCAGGTTTGCGGGTAAACCTCCGACTTTACCCTTAAAGGCGATATCCTCCCCGTGAATAGTCACGGTAAACCATACCTTGTTTAACCCGAGCTTCAAATCTTCTATTGATCTAATCCGGAGAATCCCTGAAACCTTGTCATGACCGGTCAGCTCAACCGGCATCACCTCATTGATAAATTCCTGCAAAACCCTCGCCGGGATCACGAGTGTGATCTCACGACCCTTATCGGAAGCGGCATAGGAATGAGCCGAGAATAACCACATACCCATTGCTACAGCAACGAGCGTTCCTTTATATCGCTTTATGGGTTTCATACCATTTTTCTGCAATAGGTGGTTATCTAGCACGATAGGGATTGGTCATAGGAAGCTCTGCTCCCTGCGTATAAATGAGTGCGAACATCTTATATTTGGGTGTCTGTCTCGCCATGTATGCTCATAGGTATCTATACCCGATAATCTTTTCAAGCTTGAAGCGTTTCCTTGATCTTCTCAACCGTGTCGTGGCTCTTCAGGGAAAGGATGTTCTTGAGCAGTCCTTCTTTTTCGTAGAATGAGATAAGCGGCGCTGTCTTCTCGTTGTAGGTCTTAAGCCTGTTCATGATGGCCTCTTCGGTCTCGTCATCCCTCTGGATCACAGGACTCCCGCATATCTTACACCTTCCATCTTCCGTGGGTGGATTGCTTTTTATGTTGTAGATGGCCTGGCAATCCGGATTCGAGCAGGTCCTTCTCGTGGTGAGCCGATCCAGGATGACCTCCGTGGGCACCTCGAGGTTCACCACCAGATCGAGCTCAAGGCCCAGCCTCTCGAGCAGCTTCTTGAGCTCCTCGGCCTGAGGGATCGTTCGGGGAAAGCCGTCAAGGATAAATCCCTTTTCACAATCCTCGTCCTGGAGGCGTTCTTCCATCATCTTGATGATGAGGGAGTCGGGAACGAGGTCGCCCCTGTCCATATACCCTTTCGCCTCCTTGCCTAGTTCAGTCCCCTCCTTGACTGCCGCACGAAGGATATCCCCCGTTGAGATCTGCACCGATCCATCATGTTCGGTCAGCAGCTTCGCAATGGTCCCCTTGCCGGCACCCGGCGCACCTAACAGTACGACTCTCACCTGAAACCTCCTTTGTCTCTTCTGGTTACAATCTGATGCAAATTATCTCGGTAAGAGACGCAACTATAGAAAAAACGCCTTCATGGGTCAAGGCAAGAAATGTAACCCCCTGGGAACATAGGAAATGGAAGGTTTCCAGGCGATCCTGGGTAGCTCCCAGGCAGGAAGCCAAACTGGAAAATGGCATTCCGCCTTATGCCGGCAGCGTTACAGTCAAATGTCATGCTGATCGGATTGAGAACTGGGAATAGTAATCCAAAGCATAAAAGGAATGTTAGCGGCTAGAACTAATAGCAGTAAGCTAATCCTTAGATCCGATTATGGTAACTACAAGATCTTGGGCTGAGCGAATTGAGGAGCGGCACTACCCGATTTGGATTCTCCAAGCGATTTCGCACAGACTTCGCCAAGGCTAATCTATCTAATTGCGATAGAAATATTGTATAATCCAAATTAGCTTCTGGCGCCCTAATTCATCTTGAGCTATTCGTCGTTGCGATGGTTGAGATCCGAGGCTTTGATTTTTCAAGAGTATGGATCGCGACAATCAAAGATAGGATAACGGTTGCCATAACCGGCGCAAATGGAGTGCAGCGGGATATCCGTCTAGTGCAGCGTCTCGTTGAACTGAGCCGCTGACGCGGCAGGGTTTTAGGTCCTCAACTCGCCACAGGTATTGAAGCATAATAGACCTCTCCGTCCTTTCGGACGTGATATCAACGCCCGAGGAGGTCTATTATGAGCGCTCTGCGCCTCATCCACACATCCTTCCAATCAGGTCCCCAACGTAATGAGTTACAGTGATAACAATCACGGCAATCATCAAATGCTCGCCAACAATCTTCCAAGGTCGTTCGCCCTGGGATCGAGCGATAGCGTAACTGAGCAGAGTCAGAATGGTCAGGCCCCAAATGAGACTGGCTACTATGGCAACGCGTAGAGAGAGGAGAAGCACAGGGACTGCGAAAGTCAGCGCAAAGAGAAATTTGGCGAGAAAAGTTGCCGCTGTAGCCCCCCATATGTGTTTTGCAGTATTTGCATTCTCTGACTCCTCGGAAACATGGATGCCTAGGGCGTCTGAAAATGCATCGGCGATGGCAATGGTTAGAATTCCTCCCAGCACGACTCCCTTGGAGTGCGTACCCGCATGAAGTCCAACCATGAGCCCCAACGTCGTAATGACAGCCGAGGTCAGCCCAAACGATAAACCTATCCTCAATGAGTCCTTCACCAGTATCCTCCAATCCCACAACCCAACACTACAGACTCTCGCTTTTCCAATAAGCCCTGGAATTAATAGGAACGATACAGAAATCTCCCGCACCCGAAATCTCCACTGGAATAGCCCACTTCATCTCTTTCTTTACCCCGGAAAGAGAGGTGGAGGTGGAAGAGCCCGTGAAATTCATGGCCAGGTAGGAAGCGACCGCCGGCACCATTAGAAACCAGCCAGATATTTCACGTAGCTCCTTCAAATTAGTTATCTCTCCAAAACGGAAAACCAGGAGGGCTCCCACCACGCCAGTCCCTATGTTCATCCCCTGTGGGAAGCATGCGCTAAAAGGGCGCTGGCTCTAGAGCATATTTATAAGAGCAGGCCAAAGCCGAGAGGAAATAAGCTCCTATTTCCTGCAGCATAGTTCTTTGATTAAATGCCAACCACCTTGTTAACCTCAGGCACCTCCTCTTTTAGCTTACGCTCAATTCCTTGCTGCAAGGTCATAGTTGCCATGGGGCAGCCACCACAGGCACCAAGGAGTCTTACGGTGACCAAACCCTCCTTGACATCTACTAACTGGACATCACCACCATCTGCCTGAAGCGACGGCCTTATATCGTCTAATACCGCTTCTACCTTATCACGCATGCTCTATCTCCTATCTATTTATTATTTTTACCTTTTTTTCTCCATATCTCTTCCATTAACACATTGCTTTTGACGATCTTTCGGTTGCTTCAAGTTCCACTTTTCTTTTTGTCGCTCGACAAGATCCTCAAAGGTTGTAGATTTCAAAACTCCATCCATTGCCTTTTTTACCTCAGCCCAGATGTCATGAGTAACGCAACGGTCTGAACGAGGATACAATTCAGGATTATCGACACAGGCCACTGGAGCGATTGAGCCCTCAAGAAGTTGAATCACTTCACTGAGTATAACCTCCCTAGGAGGTTTAAGCAGCGAAATCCCACCCCGAGCTCCCCGGGTGCTCTTTATTATGCCTGCCTGTACAAGAGGCCTGATTAGATGCTCCAGGTACTGCAGGGGAATCTCTTGCCTTTGAGCAATGTCTTTCAGCAACACCGGACCTTTCCCCCAGCGAAGGGATAGCTCCAGAAGTGCCTTGGTTCCATACCGGGCTCTCGTAGAAAATTTCATTGCAAGAATTTTTGTTGACTAAAATGGTAAACAAATATTAAATATAAAAAAAGAGTGCAGGTGTCAAGAAAAATAAAGGTTGCTATTGCTGGACAAGAAAAACCCTTGATTCATTTTTCTTGTGGGAAAAAGGCTGTGGGCCGTATTTTGCTTGACGAAAATAGTGAGGAATTGAAAAGGAGGATCCCATGAAATTTAGAAATATCACCTTGTTTTTTGTAATCGGATGCCTTTTTCTGCTTTTTGCATTCCCCCACGCTTTGATAGCAGGAACTGGAAAGACTGTCAAATTAACCGTCCCTAATCTTCCCAGTGGCAGCTGAGGTGAACCACAAGATAGGATAAGGTCTATCCTGACAGGCATTGATGGTGTGTTGAGGTACAATTTAAACGCCAGATCTCTTACGGTGACTGTAACCTTTGATAATACAAAGACCAGCGTTCATAAGATCATAGAAAAACTTACAGAGGGAGGGTATCCAGTTTCAGGCGAACCTCACTGGATGGACTGACGTACTTGATTGCCAGAGCAGTGGAATCCTTTTTCTGCTTTCAAATGGCCAGAGGGGAAATGAGGTAAGATAAAGTGCTGAGCCTGCGGGAAAGTGTGATTCTTACCACATTTGGTATGAACATTTCCTATCAGTATTGGGAGTTGGTGGCAACGGTTTAAAATTAAGTCAAATGCGAATGGCTCAATTTCTCGGCGGCGACATCACGTCCAAGAGTTCGGAGGTACAGATATGAAGAGGCGGAATAACATAGTTATCATCGGTGGCACTGCCTGTGGCCCGAAGGCTTCAGCCCGTGCGCGGCGATGTGACCCGCAAGCACGAATAACCATAGTGGAGCAAGAGAAATATTTATCAACGGCAACTTGTGGGTTACCATATTACGTCTCGGGAGTGATTGATAGCCAAAGCGAATTGGTGGCACGAGGGCATGATTTCTTCAGGAATGTAATAAACACAGAGGTATTAACACACACCAAGGCTTTATCCGTGGAGCGAGAAGCCCACGAGGTTTCAATTGTTAACTTAGAAACCAATCATATTTCAACTATGGGATACGATAAGCTGGTACTGGCGACAGGCAGCCTGCCAGCAATACCAGATTTGGACGGAAGAAACCTCGGAGACATTTTCACCTTAACCAATATCAACGATGCTAATGCCATTCGGAATATAATCTCACCGCGTGAAATCAAGAAAGCAATCATTATTGGTGCTGGCCTGATTGGCCTAGAAATGGCTGAGGCCTTTGTTTCCCAGGGGTTGGAGGTCACTGTGGTAGAAGCCATGGACTGGGTGCTGCCAACACTCTTCGATTTTGAAGTTGCTGCGCCTATTGAGAAACACTTGCGAGATAAGGGTGTAACCTTGTTACTCGGACAGCGTATCACTGGATTTGAGGGTGATGGGAATGATGGGGTGCGCACGGTTATCACTAAAGACGTGGAATTAGAAACCAGCCTGGTGCTGCTAGCTCTTGGCACCAGACCGAATATCAGCTTGGCACATGACGCCGGGCTAACCATTGGGTCCTCGGGGGGCATCACTGTCAACCAGTACCTCCAGACAAGTGATGTAGACATCTATGCTGGTGGAGACTGCGTGGAGAATATCAATCTGATTACCCAACAAAAGATCCTTGCTCCTCTGGGGTCTACAGCCAACAAACATGGTAGGGTGATTGGAGCCAATGTCACTGGTGGGTGCGAAACCTTTCCTGGCGTTCTGAGCACCACTATTGCCAAAGTCTTTGACTACAATGTGGCACGGGTCGGCCTTAATGAATCACAGGCACGTGAGGCTGGCTACGAGGTGGTAACATGTCTTGTTCCAAGTTATGAACACGCCACCTACTATCCAAACGGCAAAGAGATTCTGGTCAAGCTTGTTGCTCAAAAACCGAATGGTAAACTGTTAGGAGGACAAGTAGTGGGACCTGGCGATACTGCAAAACGGATTGATGTGCTGGCTACTGCTTTAACCTTTGGTGCTGCCGTCGATGATATAGCCAACTTAGACTTGGCTTATGCACCACCATACAATAGTGCCATGGACCCGTTGCACAATGCCGCCAACGTCATCCGCAATAAGCTCTCAGGGCATGCCAAAGCACTAACTCCAATGGACGTCAAGAATAAGCTGGACAACAGAGATGATTTCGTTTTCCTGGATGTACGCTCGCCCGCTGAATGGGGAACCCATCGCATAGAAGCACAGCAAGCCAAGTTACTGCCTCTAAGAGAGCTCCGTGATAGACTCAATGAGCTTTCCCTAAATGCAGAGATAGTCATTTTCTGCCAGACAAGCGTGCGTGCCTATCAAGCGCAGCGGATTCTCGATGGTGCTGGCTTTGACAGTGTCAAATTCATGGATGGCAGTATTGCCGCTTGGCCATACTGAATATTAGTTGCCAGACCACGCTCCAAACAATCAATAAATCATCATCAATTCCGGTTAGGCCGATGGTTATATACCAAAGGATTAACAACCTACCGTATTCTATATTAGAAGGAGAATATTACGATAAGTAGTTAAAGTATTGCCGGTATCCGCAGGCAAATTAAACTGGTCAAGCTTCACTTGATGCCTTTCGGGCGAGTTATCAATCACCCAGGATTTTTACCAGTAGTACTTTACCATTTGGCTATTTAGAAGGAAATGAAAATGAACGCTAATTCTATATTATTAAGGGGTAACGGGGATTTCACCACGGAGCAATATATCGAAGTCTTCCGGGCTGATAACGAGCAACACCTGATGCTTTCTCTGGGACTGACCACGTCACCCGGTTGCAATATTAAATGTGTCTTTTGTTATAGCGCTGGCGGCATTAAAGAGGCTGGGCAGGACATTAAAGGACACATGACAGAGGCGGACTACGAGAAAGCTATCCGGGAATCGGCAGCGCTGGGTGCACAGTCCGTTATCATAGTCGGTGTCGGCGAGACGATGATGGATAAAAACTTCAGCCGGATTATAGAGCTGACGGACTATTACGGAATGTACCCGTTAATATTTACCAACGGTACATTTTTAAACCGGGAAATGGCCAAATTTCTCTACGAACACCGGACCACTATCTACCTGTCATTGAACAGCACACGGGAAGAGGCATTCAATCGGATTACACAGTCGGAAGGGCTTTTTCCGGTAGTAATGCGGGGCATCGATTACTGTCTGGAGGTGGGATTCGGGGAAATAACCACGCGTAACGGTCACCGGGTAACCGATTTTGCCGTGAATACCATGGTGATGAAACGTAACCTGGACCATCTGGATGAAATAGACCTGTTTTGCCGGGACAGAAATATTCTGTTTACCTGCCGTTTGCCGGAGAAGCTGGGCATGGCTCAGGATTTCTGGAAGACTCACATTGCCGGTACCCCGGAAGAGGAGGCATGGTTGAAAGAAGTGGTTTCGCAACATTCTCTGGGAGGTGAGGTTTTCCGCACGGAGCACGGTTGCCTTTTCTGGGTGGCCGGGGTGCTTTTGGGTGTCGACGGCAAAGCCAGGTTGTGTTACTCGCTCAATAATAAATATGATTTCGGCAATATCAAGACAGATAGGATGAAGGACATAATATTGCAAAAGAATTGTGTCTATCCGGTGGGCAACCAGTATTTTTGTCCCATACATGCTGAGCTTGCTCAGGTTTAAAGTTAATACAGGGAATGTATACCTTTCGCGATGGAAGTAATACCATATCTGAGTCAACCCCCGCGTAAAGACGGTTCTTTTCTAGATAGAAACCCCAATTTGAGCTATTTACTCGTTTTCGGGGAGTCGGCTGTGCAGGTCGATGCCGGGTATAACTCGGTACAAGCAGTCCGGGAACTTAAACAAAGACAGATTTCACTGGATTATGTACTTATCACGCATAACCACAGTGACCATACTTACAATATGACGGAAATGGTCACTAATTATCATGAGGCAAAAATCGGCATACACCCGTACTCCGTTGACGCTCTGAGACGGCAGGGCTTCGAACACGTATTCCCCCTTGATGACGGTATGGTGCTTAATTTGGGAAACGGGGCACTCTCAGTGGTTCATACACCGGGGCATACGGCGGACTCGGTGTCTTTTTGGGAGGAAAAGGATAACATTTTCTTTTCCGGTGACACCCTTTTCGGAGGCGGTATCGGCTGTAGCGACTATGACAATGGCGGTAATCGGAACGTCTTTTTCCAGACTATTGTTAACCTTATTAAGATATTACCGTCGGAAATCAAAATATATCCGGGGCATTATTCTGAGCATCATCGAACCATGCCGCCGTACCTGTTCTTCGGGGAGACGGTTAAAAATCCTTACGCAGTAAACGCGAAAAGCGGCAACCGTGAGAAGTTTGACTGGGACCTTAAGGAATTTTCCGTAGAGTTCGAGCGGAACGACTGTGTCATGTTAACCGAGGCGGATATCGACCGGGCCATGGCGCTGGAGAGAGAGATCTGGGTGCCGGAGTTACAGGCGAAGCGGGAGATCATCTTAAATCGACTGCGCCTAGGGCACCGGCTGCTGGCTGTGCAGAACCGGGGCAAAGCCGTGGGGATGATAGGTTGGCGGTATGCCAGTTTCTCTATCCTTGATTCCCCCGATGACTTCCCCAGGAAGTTCGCTAATTTTGCCAACGACCCGTCATGCGATAAAGCCACGGCGAAATCAGCGTTTATCTATAGTGTCGGCGTCAAGCCCACCGCCCGCAGACAGGGTGCCGGCAGCTACATGTTGCAACAGGCATTCGAGAAAATGCGGGAATTCGGCATCGACCAGGTATTCGTGGACAGCCGTCTGCCGTCCTACAATGGCAGTGCCCAGCCCCCTTACGAGGTGATTCCCGAGAATCCCGAATTCAAAGAGGCGCTTATCCGCTACTTTACCCGTCATAAATTCCCGACTATGGCGGAATTATCTCTGGACCCGGATATCAGGTTTTACATGAAAAACGGTTTCAAACCCTGGTCAATTTTAAAGGACTTCATACAGGACCAGCACAGCGGTAATATTCGGATTATCTGCTATCTGAACCTGAAGCAAGAAGATTACGGGTACCGGCTGGGCGGATAGGGGAGAGCTACCGGCCTGAGACATTCTTACACAGTGTCTCTATTCCGGGTGGAAAGCTACAAATTTTTGACAGGAACCCCGTATGTGATTATTTTGACAACCAGAAGTATCAGGATTTATTATTAATCCGATAGAATTCTCTTTTTTGTGACTGAAATATAGGAAATTTTCCCTTGTATTTCAAGCAAGATTTAGCCACATGATGTTGTGGGGGTAAATACATGTCTAAAAATGTGGGCCGAGTGAGGGTATACCCATTTTATTTAAGCTAGAATATATTGTGATAGGTCGACACAGTTGGAAATCTCATACTACGTGCCATAACCTGAAATCTGAATAAATTTCAGTATCCATATGGTATGGGAAACTTCAATATCATTCTTAAACCTCTCAGAAACATGTCTGCCGAAACGAATGCTTCCGCTAAGGTCAAACATTACGATTGAAGATAACAAGATGGATCTGTCAACAACGCCTTGCCTCTATTTTGGTGGTTTGCGATTCAGATCAACACCTACTTCGCATGGAGAATATCCATCCATCGAAGCGCCTCTGAACACCCTATCGAATTGCCTACGGGTTCAGTCCTAAAAGCCGAGCAGCCTTTCCTCCTGCAAGAACGCCGGACATCACACAGGGCATAATTCCGCCGCCGAGCGTGCCGGCGCCGACCAGGAAAAGCCCTTCGATGCCGGCAGTAAAGGAGCTGAACCGGCCGGGGCCGACCTGATCCGGGGTCTGCTCCGGTCCGTAGCATCCGCCTCGTACCGCGTTCACCCAATACTCATTCGAGAGAGGAGTGGCATATTCGCTAAATGTTCTATGATCGCTGAGGCCGGGAATATACCGCTCGGCTGCCTTTACAAGGCGCTGTCCAATCTGCTCCTTGAAGCGCTCATATTCTTCGCCTCGCTTCATAGAAGGAGCATTTGCCCATTTCTCAAAACAACCATAGTCAATAAATGTGATGAGTTCGACCGTGTGATGGCTAGAGGGCGCATGCCCCCCATCGGGATCCTTCACCGATGGACTCGTAATGAGAAAGCCCGATACGGTTTCAGGGGGCGTTGAAGCGAATATGGTATTGTATACCCTGTTGAGGTCAAAGTCCTCATAGTGATGGATATTGGCATCGGTAATTCCCAAAGAGGGAAGATCGAGATCGGTGCCGATAAAGGCATAGAATGCCCCCACCGACGGCCTCAGCTTCTTTACCTTGCTCTGCACCTTGGAGGGCACGATCTGAGGATCGAGCAATTTCCCCAGGGTGAGAACCGGATCGACATCGCTGATCACTGCCCTCGCCGTGTATTTCTCACCGGCTTCGGTCTCAACGATAAACTCATCTCGGCTCTTACCTATCCTTACCACCCGGGAACGGCTCTTCATCTCGGCACCAGTGTTTTTCAGGGCATCCAGAAACGCATCTCGAAACGCACCGCTCCCGCCTTTCGGGTAGTACGCGCCGGAGAAGTAATGGCTCCACACGGAAAGGGCAATGATAACCGATGCCCGTGCCGGAGGCAGGCCGTAGGTACCCCAATGAGCACTCAATACCGCCTGGAGGCGCCTGTCCGATGTGACCTCGTCAAGGAGCTTCTGATAGGGTATGCGAGAGTACTTCATCATTGACGGATGCTTCAGGAGAAAACCCAGCATGCTGAAAAGGCCACCCTCGAGCGTCGTCGAGGCATCCTTCATCGCTTTCAGGATTTTCTCAAAGACATCGAAGAACTTGTGTATGCCCCGCTCTTCTTTTGGAAAATCCCTTATAAGCCGTTCCCTGAAGCGTTCCTTTCCTTTGGGAAAGCGAAACTCATAGCCCGGAAAGAGGTAGCGGTCAAACCCATCCGGATCGAGTTCGATAAAGTTCACCGTATCGCTTATGCCTAGCGTATCCAGTACGCTCCAGAAACGTTCTCCTTTGCCCAGTTCACCGAGATAGTGGAGTCCTGTGTCAAAGGTATAGGATCTTCTTTGGAAGGGGTTCAGATACCCGCCAAAAGAGGGCATGGCATCAAGAAGCAATACAGAGGATCCACTCCTGCTGAGCGTAAGGGCCGCTGAAAGCCCGCCTGCACCGCTGCCGATCACTATGGCCTGATAGTCGGTCATGGTATTCTCCTTTTCTCACGCAAGTATGGTTAACGAGAATCAATTCTCAACGCTTGCCGTGTTTCTGATCTCAGCTCCACCCATACCACCTCTGTCCCGTCAGCAGCGATGCGGGCGCATCTTGAGATAGATCTCCATTCGGCAGCTCCTAGATAGAGATGTCTGAAAGAAAAATCCTTGGATTATGAAACGGGAAAAATGTCTGGAAGTCAAGAAGAAGTGGAGGCGTTACGACCGCATCTCCCTGTGTTTTTTTTACAGAAAACGAGCAAAGCTCTGCAGAGAGGCCTGCGGCAATCTCCGGCACCGTGATCCGTCAAGGATCTCCGGTAAGCTAAAATTTCACGCTCTTCACCAGCCCCTCGTACTCCTTGAGCTCCTCCCGGCTGAGCTTTTTTCGAAAGAGATCCTTGTTGACAAGGATAGGGATCTTCCTGTTCAGGGCGAGCGCTACCGCATCGCTGGGTCGGCTGTCTATGGCATGTTGCTCACCGTCTGCTTTGATGATCACGCGGGCGTAGAAGGTTTCCTGACGCATTTCATAGATCTCAATCCTCATGAACTCCAGGTGGAGCTTTTCCAGGATGCCCAGATAGAGATCATGGGTGAGAGGTCGTTTCGGCTCGACCAGGCCCTTCTCCTTTGCAATGGCGGTAAATTCCGCATCGCCCACAAACATCATGAAGAATTGCTCGGCCTCTGCACTCTCCTTGAGCACGACCATGTTCCCCCTATTGGGATCGGCCTCAAGGTGGATCTGGCTAATAGCGATCATATCATCGGATGTCATAGCGCACCATCTATCCTCAACATAACACCTCTTCCCCCTTCTCACAAGACAAGGCACAAGAGGTTAAACCTTACTGCCCATTTCCTCGGAATGCAAGCGCCTGTGGAAATCCTTTCACCAATGGGGACTACTTCCTCGAGCCTTTCCGCTTTCCTTCCTCTTCCTTGCCGAATTTCCTCACGACCTCGGCAAGCTCCAGTAAGCGTTCATCCACCTTTCTGAAAAGCGTCCTCTTGGGATATGATCCGTCGGGACTTAGGGCTCCAGCCTTCATACCCGTGAGGATCTCAACGCCATCCTCCATCGTGGAAATAGGCCAGATGTGGAACCGGCCTTCCTTCACGCTCTCCACCACCTCCTGCTTGAGCATGAGGTTTTCCACATTCTTTGCGGGGATGATGACGCCCTGACTGCCGTTAAGCCCTTTTTTCTTGCAGATGTCAAAGAAGGCCTCTACCTTTCTCGTGACACCTCCCACGGCCTGGATTTCCCCTTTCTGGCTAATCGATCCGGTCACTGCAATGCCCTGCAAGATGGGAACTCCCGCCAACGCGCTCAAAAGCGCGAATAGCTCGGTGCTCGAGGCGCTATCTCCCTCTACCAACCCGTAGCTCTGCTCGAAACAAAGGAAGGCCGTAAGCGACAGGGGCTTATTATGGGCAAAGCGTTCCTTGAGAAAGCTGCTCAATATCATCACGCCCTTGGTGTGGATGTTTCCGCTCATTTTGGACTCACGCTCAATGGCTACAACCCCCTCGCGTCCGACCGAGACGGTTGCTGTAATCCGGTTGGGCCTGCCGAATTCATAGTCGCCTGTCATGAGCACAGACAGGCCGTTGATCTGACCTACCTTGGCGCCGTCGGTTTCAATCCAGAAGATGTCCTTCTCAACCAGCTCCTTGATCCGTTCCTCAATGAGGTTCGATCGATAGATCCGCTTCTCCACAGCCCGCTCTACGTGTTCCTTCCCGATCAGCTCCGCATTATCGAGCCCCGCAAAATAGTTGGACTCCCTGATCAGATCACCCACATCACCCAACTCAAGGGTCAGCTTTTCCTGATCCTCCGTACACTCCATGCTGTACTCCAAAACCCGCGCCACTCCCGTCCTGTCAAGATGGCGGATTTTCTGCTCGGAACAGAAGTTGCCTATCATTCTTGCAATCTGATCGATCGCCTCATCTTTCCGGTCCATCTGGTCATCCATGTGGGCCTTTACCTTGAAGAGCTTCTGAAAGCGATCATCATAGATATGGAGCAGTTCAAAGAGGTAGGGATCGCCCGTGAGCACAATCTTGATATCCAGGGGAATGGGCTCTGGACGAATGGCTCTGGTGCTGAATATGCCGTAAAGCTCTCCAAGATCTTCGATTCGAATCTCCTGATTCCTCAGGGCACGCTTAAGGGCCTCCCACGACAGATACCACTTGAGCAG
>Ga0307428_1000650_pt1 | contig 20546 bp, 17 predicted proteins | sample SalMarWE160240MG_FD_202161 | JGI IMG/M metagenome (GOLD analysis project Ga0307428, IMG submission 202161) | Salt marsh sediment microbial communities from the Plum Island Ecosystem LTER, Massachusetts, United States - WE1603-240 | ecosystem: Environmental > Aquatic > Marine > Intertidal zone >...
CTGGCCTTGAATGACGGGCTGTGCTTCCTTCTGTTCTGTTTCATGTCCTGCTCCTCCTATTCTGTATTTTATTCTAGGAGCAGAACCCGCTCTTAACAACCTGTCCAAATTTCGGGGACCACCTCAATTTCCGACATTTTAGAATACTTTCATCCTGGTATTAAGACTCCTAAAACTCTTCCTGCACGAGAGTACTGTAAATTGGTTGATAGACACTATGATGAAGCGGTACATGGTGAAAAGGGAGTTAAGTATTGGGAGAATAAAGCAAAGAGGCTTTTACGTGACAGTCCCGAAGTGATATTCCATGGATCACTATGGTTGTACTTAAACCAACATATGCCGGATGGTACACCTGATAGAGAAGCAACTATTTCAGGTACGGCAGATAAAACGGATATAAGAATCAATGATTGGACAAACAACACTCGCTATATCATTGAGATAAAGTGCCTAGGTAGGACTTCTTCGAGTGGTTCAGAAAAATCTGATGAGTGGGCGAATATCGGTTTACAACAAATCAACTTATGCCTCGGTGAGGAAGATAAATCTTGCTCAGCTGGCACATTGGTGCTATATGACGGTAGAAAGGTAGACAAAGACATTATTTGGGATACCAATATTAAATGCCACCCGAAATATGACAACAATCCCAAAAGGTTCTACCTAGAATCAGAAAGTGCTTCAGTGAAAGCGAAGAAAGCGGTTAGCCGACTTAAGAAAAAATCACGTGAGTAAAAATTTCTCCTTTAAAAATTATATAAATAAGTATAATAATGAGGTTCACTTTATGAATAATAAAGATGAACCTTTTTACCGATGGTATCCATTTGTTGAAGGTTTTTCCGGAAATTTAGTCAAGTCTATTGTTGAAGAATTAGACTACGAACCAGCCCTCTGTCTCGACACATTCGCCGGAAGTGGGACAACTCCACTCGCATGCCAAGAGTTAGATATTAAGTGCGTATCATTTGAAATAAATCCGTTCCTATTCGACCTAATGAAAGTAAAAACATATAGGGGATATGACATTTGTTACATTGAAGATACGATTAATAGGTTTGAACTCAATTTAGAGAAGGCAGAGCTAACGCCAGATTATCCCAAAATAGACCCAGAAACACTTTTTGAGAAAAACGGATTGAAAAAATGGATATTCCATAAAGAAGTAGCTTGGGGAATACTCGATGTATTAAGTGAAATTGAAAATCTACACGAGGTTTCCAATTACCATAAGCTGCTCTTTAAAATAGCATTGGCTTCAAATCTTCTGGGCATTAGTAATGTCTTCAGAAATGGTAAATGTGTGTCTTACAAACCTAATTGGCAAAATAATAGGCTTTCACGGAGCGATGTTCATAAGAAATTCATTGGTTTTTGTAGAGATATTATCCTTGAAGACTTACGTAAAGTAAATAAAAACGAGAAAACGGTAGATAATCATAGTCTTTGTAAGAAGGGTGATGCCAGAGAATTAATAAAGGACCTAGATGATGATTCTATAGACCTTGTTATAACATCACCACCGTATCTAAATTCACGCGACTACACTGATATTTATAGGCTTGAGTTATGGATATTTGGATATTTGAAATCGTATATAGATGAGCGGGAATTACGAAAAAGCACACTGCGATCTCATGTGCAAATAGCTTGGGACAGCGCAGAGATCCCAAAGGTAGCGGACTTGACGACAGTGTTAGATAACATAGAACAGTATAGAGATAAGTTATGGAATAAATCTATACCGGAAATGATACGTGGATATTTCGCCGATATGAATACAATATTCGGGTGCCTTTATAAGAAACTTAAAAATGGGTCTAGAATTTACATTGACGTGGGGAACTCATCCTATTATAAAGTTCCTGTAGAAACAGACTCGATCATAAGTCAGATTGCAGAGGAAAACGGCTTCCAATTAGACGAAATCAGAATCGCCAGATACCTTAGATCCAGTGGGCAGCAAAATTCAGCGAAATTGAGAGAAAGTATCATTGTACTTAGTAAAACTTAAAGTTGATTTTGGCCAGCGTGTAATTTACGTTAGAGCGCATGCATTCTTATCATAACAAGGTCAATGTGGAATCCTGGTTGCACAATGTGACGTTATGTGCAGGCAGAAAGAAGGATGGGGTTGGCGAATGGGAAGACCAAGCGGTTGAAACTCCTAAAAAGCGAATTGGCCGTTCCGTCAAACTACAACTATCCCACTTTTAGAACTCCGATTGCTTTTCTCTCCGCTGCGCCAAGGCCATATAGGTCATAGACCTGTTCATCAATTTCTTCGTCTGCCCGCCGGATTTGCCGCTCCAGTTCGTGTCCCTCCTCCGTGCTCTCGGGTTGGGTTTCTTGTAGCTTCTTCTGGAAGTTTAGCATCTTTTCTACGAGTATCACTAAATCATCGCGCATCTTCAAATCCGCGGCGCTGGAGGGGTCGATATGACGAATTGGCAGGGGCTCAATGAACTGACGGTTGGCGGAACGGAAGTCGCCTCTGAAGGGGGAGCTTATACGCCGGAAACAAAAATCCAGCACCTGTGAATGTAACAGACCCAGCAGGTATAAATAGTTCTCATGTGAGCCGTCTTTCAGGATGACCCCGCCCACATCGACATTATCAAGGTAAAAGGAGCCTGCCTCGTCAAAAACTGCCTCTAGATGCTTCACCAGCCGCGGGATAGCCAGTTTTGGCAGCACGTGTAGTGCCAAGTTCTTGGGATATACATAAGCATACCATCTTTCGTGACGCATTTTACCGCGTTCTCTATCTTCCAATACACCGCGATGTCGTACAAGGTACTCCCAACATTTGGGGAAAGAGTTAGCGAAGTCTTCAGTCGTTATTAGGTCTGCTTTGCCTTCGTTCACACGGTACGGGAATAATAGCAGCCTTTGTGTATTAGGTACGCCATACCGCTTGATGTCATGGCCGCTGAGCAGTGGCTTAAGTGGTTCATTTTCCAGTTCATATACCTTTCCAGTTAACTGCGAGCGCACGCGTATCAAACCCGGCCCGGCATCGCCCAGCTTCTCAAGAATGTATACCTTGTCGGCGCTGGTTTGCAGCCCCACGAACACTTTATCCGCCATATTGCCCAAGGGCTCTGTTTTTGCGATTAACTTCTCCCACAGCGTATCGTCCTTCGCCAGTGGTGGCCACATCCGTCTGGTTATGACTTCCTGGTCTGTGATTACTGCCGGCAACCCTTCAAGATCCAGGGCGGAGGTAACCGGGGAATCGGTGATCCCCTGCGGGACCGACACGTAGTATAGAGATGACTTATTCGATTCCTTTTTCAGAACTACTATGGTGGGGTAGGTCGTCGCTTCAGCAAAGACCGTCTGTGCCGAAAGGTCTACGATGTTCTCCACGGTACACTTTTGTTTGATGAATTGTAGGATTCTCGCTCCGTATTGCGACTTCAGGAACTTGCTAGAGCAGATAAAACCTAACCGGCCGCCCGGCTTCAGCAACTCAATACCCTTCTCCAAGAAGAGGACATAGATATCGAAGGAGCCTGAGGCAGAAACAAAATGGTCTCTGTAGTAGTCAGCCTCATCTCTGGGTAGCGTTTGAATCCGGATATAGGGAGGATTGCCAATGACCACATCAAAGTCAACGCCTTGCGCTGCCGGAGCAAATTCATGTTGCCAGTCGAACGGTCTTTTCTCGTTCCATGACTTCCCAAAGTACTTTTCTAACTCGCTTTCGGCACCTGATATCAACGAATTACCCCGCCTGATATTGTCGGCGAGGCTGGGCAAAATCTCGCGACGTGCCAGGCTTCTTAGCAGAAGGTTAAGCCGCGCTATCTCAACGGCCTGCCCGTCAAGGTCGACGCCGAATATGTTTCTGTTGAGAACCGGCAATCTGTCCCACTGGTCCAGTTCCGAAACCGGCTTGCCACTTGCCGCTGCATGATAGTTTAACAGCTCATCATAGGCTCTGATTAGGAAAGAACCCGAACCGCAAGCAGGGTCAACCACCTTGATTTTCATATTCTCGTCGTGGTTGTGCTCCGCCAGAAACCGGCCAACGGTGTGCTTCACAATATAATCGGTCACCCATTTGGGAGTGTAATAGATACCCTGTTGCTTCCGTTTCTCCTTTTTAGCCTCTAAAGAAACATCCAATCCCAGGTCAAATTGTCCCTGGCCTTCCTTCACCCTTCGCTTGGCTATACTTGCTACGTGGCCCAGGTACTGCTCATAGACGGCTCCCAGTACGTCTGCATCCATTACTGAGAAATCATAGCTGGCAACACCGCCGGGGACTTCGTAAAGGCCGCCGATTATATTTTCCAGAGTCGATGCTTCTACAAAGACCTTGTCCACAGTGTGTTGGGCAAAAAGGTCGCTGTCATAATACCCATCAAATCGATGAAAAACCTCTCTAAGCCTTTCAATCAACTCCGGTTTATGCCCGCTACTTTTCCATTGGTGCACCGCTGCTAGTAAGGTCTTCTCTTCGATACCCCTGTCTTCGCAGGTTCGGATGAATATGAGGCGATTGAACAGGCGCTGAATTACTTCATCTATTTGTGGGAGATTGAGTTCCTTGTTATAAAGGCGCAACTGTGTAAATATCTCTTCACGCCAATTCTTAAGTTGGACAAAAAGACGACGCTCCACAGGTTGCGGTGGAGGCAATATGCCGACCTTATGGGCCTCCTTTTCCAGATTCCCAGATTCGATAGACTCTCTGGAGAGTAACCACAAGCGGTCGAAATCACCAGTATAGTCTTGGTAGGTCAAGGTCAGGAAGGATTGCCCTGACTGCGCATTGAATAGTCTGAGATGGTCGAAACTAGTCAACCCGGCCCAGGTAACACCCTTGTTATAAGCGTATGTAACTGCTTGCTTAATGTATTGAGCGTTGTTCAGGTCAGCTTTGAGGTGCTTGGTCTCCAGATAGAACCTGGAGACGCCTTTAATCTTAAAGGCATAATCAACGCGCCCCTTGGATGCGTTCTCCTCGGGCGCAACCTCATTCACGTCATCGAAGTCCCAACCCAGTGAGCGGAATAGCGGTTGAATAAAACCCTGCTTGGTCTTGGCCTCGTGATACTTTTTAACCTGCTCGGTTGTCAGGGCCGTGTAGTCAGCGACCAGCTTGGCTACTTTTTGTTTCGCTTCATCCTTGGTAATAGCCGTGATATTAACCTCCGCAAATCCACTGAGACGGAGACCACATCTTATCGTTCGATAAACGTACTAACCATCGGGGCATCCTTTAGCGATCAAGAAGCCCCTTTCTCACAAAGCCGATTCTAACACCATCCACGCCGTTGTGCAACGAAAACTATATTGGAGCTTACCAGAAATAGCGTAATGGTGAGGCAGTAGACAAGATTTTAGCGCTCTGAGTAATACGCTGAGTTACCGCTGCACATTTCTGACTTTTGTTACCCCGCGTTTAGCCACAAGTGATTCAGGAAAGTATCTTGACAGCCCGCAGCAGGCGAAATATGATGGCTGTATACTATTGGAATTTGCCCCGATTCGTCTTTTGAAGTGGGGAAGTTCATGACTGAAACAATCATGATGATACACGGCATGTGGGGTGGTGGTTGGTGCTGGGAGAACTACAAGAGATTCTTTGAAGACAAGGGTTATCAGTGTATTACTCCCACATTGCGTTTTCATGATATGGCTCTGAAAGAACTCCCTAATCCTCAGCTAGGGACTACCAGCCTGCTAGATTACGTTGGAGACCTTGAAAAGGAAATCCACCAACTCGATGCGCTACCTATCCTGATGGGCCACTCTATGGGTGGGCTTCTTGCACAAATGCTTGGGAGTCGAGGATTAGCCAAAGCCCTGGTACTGTTGACTCCTGCGTCACCGAGCGGAATTATCGCCCTGAAGCCATCGGTGATAAGAAGCTTTTGGAGCGGACTTACAAAATGGGGCTTTTGGAGAAAGCCGATGCGTCAGACCTTCAATGAGGCAGTCTACTCGATGCTCCAATTGCTACCAGCGGAAGATCAAAAGAAGATTTTCAGCCGATTTGTCTATGAGTCTGGCCAAGCAGCTTGTGAATTTGGATTCTGGTTCTTGGATAGGAAAGGCGCTACGCGAGTCAATGAAGCCAAGGTTACCTGCCCAGTGCTCGTTGTCGCCGGAGGCCAAGATCGGACCACTCCGGCTTCGGTCTTGCAGAAGGTTGCTGCCAAATATAGAGCCGTCTCAATCTATAAGGAATTCCCAAATCATGCCCACTGGGTTATTGGGGAACCCCGCTGGCAAGAAGTAGCAGGGTATGTCTCTGATTGGCTAGACCGTGTCCGAGCCTAGATGGCTGAGGACACTGCTTAACGTAGCGAACCGACGGCAACAATTACTCAGATTGTGACATTTATTTCAAATGAGAAAAGGATGCTCTTCTTACTCTTAAGTGCATGTCGACATCCCCATGTTTGTCCAGTGTTGAGTAGCTCGACTGAACGTAATGGATGGCTTGCCTTTTCATTGATTCTATTTTACCACTTGAATCGATGTCTTTCCCTCTTCTAAACCTTTTCTCACATTTCTGCTATAATCAGAGCGCCTTCGAATCAAGCGCGTATGTACTTTATTGGAGAAAACAATGATTGAAGCTGTAGTCAAAGACTGCAATAATGTTACATCCGCAATCATACAAATTCGCAAGAACCATTTGAACATCCGGTATGCGATGAACGGAACTGGTAAGTCCACGATTGCCTCAGCTATTGAGCTCCAATCAAAACAAGAGGATCTTTCTCGACTGAAGTGTTTTGGAAGCACCGATGCTCCGACATGCACTCTTTCCGAACCTATTAAGGTACTCCTCTTCAACGAAGACTTCGTCAAAAGCTTTGTCTTTCAGCAGAGTGAAGTCATACAGAACTCATTTGATGTCTTCATTAAGACTCCAGAGTATGAAGCACGGCAGGCATCCATTAACAAGAGACTCAAGGAAATCCACCTAGATCTAGCCCAGAATGCCGACCTTCAGCAAATTGTCTCAGTCGGCAAAAATGTGCTATCGAAATTTACAGTGACCCAATCCGGCGAGTTAAAGAAGATAGGGCTACTAAAGACGCTCACCAGTTCTCAGAGCATTTTTACCCTGCCTGAGAAGCTGACCAAATTCCAACCCTTAATGCAGAAGGATTACAGCGTCGATTGGGTTGGCTGGAAGCACGACGGTTCGAAATTTGACGACAACGGAATCTGCCCCTTTTGCACTAGCGGCCTCGGAAAAGAGTACGTAGATGAAAAAGAAATGTTCAATGCCTCCTATACTAAATCCAATGTCAAAAACATAAGAGAAATGCTTTCTTACTTTCAGAGTGTTCAGGACTTCATGGACGAAGAGAAGAGGGCAATCCTCATCGATTGCATCAAGGGTAACAAAGGAGAGCGAGAGATTCAGCTTTGGGTTACCAAGTTCTATCATGAGCTCAATTTCCTTGTCAGCAAGATAATGGATGCCCAGGAGTTCAATTCCTTCCGCGTTCGCCGTGAAGACATACCTCACCTTGACCAGCAGCTTAACGCTCTAATCATCGATACCTCAAACTTACAGATATTCAACAATCAGAAAGTGAAAGACTGCGTAGACTTCCTGAATGGTAAGATCAGGGCAGTTCTACAAGAAACTGAGTTACTGAAGAGCGATATCGGACAGCTTAAGGGGCTTATTGGTTCTGCCAAAGAACAAGCCATCAAAGACATTAATGAATTCTTGTTGACGGCGGGCATCAATTACAAGTTTGAGATTAGGGACGAGTCCGAGAATGTATCAAAAACCATTTTGAGCTACATTTCCAAGACGACGGACCCAATAGAAGTTGAGGACATTAACTTGCATCTAAGTTGGGGCGAAAAAAACGCCTTCGCCTTGGTACTGTTCATGCATTACGCTTTGAGTCAAGACCCCAAGTTGGTGATCCTGGATGACCCTATATCATCATTTGACAGTAACAAGAAATACGCCATAATCAGTCGGCTATTCTCGTCCAGAAAGCGGAGCTTCTACAGGAAGACAGTCCTCATGCTAACCCATGACCTGCAACCTATCATTGACTACGTCATCAATGAGAAGCCGACCGGAGAGTATGTCTCAGCCAACTTTCTTCAAAACAGGGCCGGTGCCATATCCGAACAGGAAATCTCGGAAGCTGACATCCGATCCCTGCCAAGAATGCTTGTTGAGAACGCTAGAGATGAAAAATTGAACAAAGTCCACCGTGTTGCCAGCCTCAGGAAATTCTTCGAACATGTGCCCGCACAAAGCGTCGGCCAGGACCACGCCTACAATCTGCTATCCTGCCTTCTACACGGAAAACCAAAGGCCACCATGAAGGATGGCTCTGAAATGACCACAGCTGACATTACTTCTGGCGAAGCCATAATAAAGCAATATATTCCCGATTTTAACTACTCCACATACTTAATTAACGTATTCACGAAAGAGCCTCTATTGAGAATCATAATGAATGACCCAAACTCCTACTTCCGTCTTCAAGCTTTCAGGGTTCTACTGCAAGTTCTCAACTTAAAATCCAAAATCGCTGATGATGCCCTGATGAAATACATTGACGAGCAATTCCACGTTGAAAATGATTATATCTTCACCCTTGACTATGTCAAATATGATACAGTGCCAGACTTCGTGATCCCTAGGTGCCTTGAATTCCTGAAGAAAGAGGGCTTGGTAACTTAATGCTAATCACAAGGCGCATCAAGTAGGAGTGCTTACCTTTACGTACGCATGAAAGGGCAAACATCCCCATGTTTGTTATCTGGGATAACAAATAAGTAGAAAGTGACACGGAATAGCCAACAAAAGGGCGTGTTGTTGACTACTGCATCACATCTATCGAGATGTACTTTCAGTCAGAGGAGGGTTAGTTAGCATGGATGAAACTAAATTCAGGTCCGATCTCATGAAATGGGACAGTAGCTCCTTGGATGACAGGGTGGCCAGGTGGAAACAGATAGCTCCTGCAACCTATATTTCACCACTGCCGAACTTATTGTGGGAATATATATCGGAAGCAGATGACATGTACATACGTGGGCATTATTTGGGAACCATACCGCTTTGCGCCACGATCATGGAGTTGGTGCTTTCAGACCAGCTAAGGTTGACAATCAAAATGACAGAGAAAGAAACTGAACGTTTTGGTCTCGAACAGATGATAACACTCGCCCACAGACTACGCATATTGAATGAGGAGGAAACCAGCGAACTGCACGGGCTACGTAAGGTCAGAAATACGCTGGTGCACGGTAATGCCGGCAAATTGGGTAAGATGTCGAAGACGCATTACGAGAGACCAGGGATAGACGCGTCGTTGTACCTCCATTCGATAGGTACCTTGGGTATAGGTATAAATGAAGATGCCTTGAAGTATCTCCGGTTGACCCGAGACCTGAGCGTAAAGTTCTACGGTGAACAAACGGCAACGTAATAGAAGCGCCAAGGAAATCCGTGTTGGATGAACAATCGTCCATAAAGTGCAATCCTGTTGTTGTATGCTCATTCTGTGTATATAATGTGAACTATGGCACTTGAGAAGTGGCTGAAGGCGGTCATTGCCCTGACGGTTCTAGTGGGTCTGGCTTTCGTGTTCGTGCTCCTCGTACTGCTGTTCCCGTCTTGGTTCCCGTTCCAACCTACTTTTGGAAACAATGTTGCTACGCTGGCTTTTCTTATAACAGCTTTGGCCACCCTGGTATTGGCCTTGGCCACTTTTCATATGGCCCGTAATACTAGAGAAATGGTTCAAGAAAGCACCTACGAGCGTGGGCAAGCCCGCGTAACTGAATTCGTTGCTCTGGTGATAGATCCTCTTATTGAGCGAGTTCAAGAAGTGCTTCGCGAAATAAATAAAAGATCTTTTTCTTGGAGTGAATATCCCTTAGGACAAAGGGCTGACCGAGTGTTAAAACCAGAAGACCTAGATAAGTTCAAGGTTGAGAACCAAATTGTGAACAAAGAAGCGGCAGTGACAAATTACTTTATTCCGTATGCACATATTGAGATATTTGGAGAGCAGGTGAACCTCTACGCAGCAGGTTTCGAATTCCGGCGGAAACATGAACTTGATGAGAAATACAAAGATTTGAATAAAGAGACCTTAGCCTACGATGAACAAGTGGGTCAGTTTCGTCATATGTTGGGAGATATCGCCGTTTTCATTCACTCACTTCTAACGGAATTGGAATCCTTCTGTAGTCTTGAAAAGAATGTACAACCATACGTCATTGGTATTAGCTTTTTCCAGATGGCCTGGCCACCGGATGACTTCGAGGGATTTCTACCCCAGTATTCCACTAACAAAAAGAGTGCGAGTGCGAGAGACTATTACATGGCAAATCGTAGCTTAATACAAACCACCCTATTTCCAAGGCTAAACAAATCTCGTGAGCGGTTAGACTCAATCTGTGATAACCTTCAAAAGCGCTTAGTATCAATTGCGAGTATGTTGGAAGATATACGGGCTGACCTTTGTGAGCAGTATCTCATCAGCGAAACCGCTGTTAGGCAGATAAGAGAGACGCCGCGCAGTAAAGGCGCATGGCCTTACTAGCGTGGTCGCCGTCATTCAAAATCGTGCCGTGATGTAACATAAGCTTGTTCTGTTGCTTAGGTCATAAAAGAGGCTTTTGTGTAGCCACAGAGGTCAAAAAGAGAGGGGGCGAGATGAAGTCTCGCCCCCTTTTATACTTGGACAACTGCTAGAATTTGAATAATTAAGATTAGCGACTGCTGGCTGCCCTTCTTGAGACGTTCCCTGATCAGATTCTGGGTGGCGGGATGCCACTTGCCCGATTATGCCCGGAACTGCAACGGGAGGGGAGCTGCTGATTGTTTTCGCCCCGGTCTCCCCTGGCAGAGCCCGCCACGCCAAAACCACTCTGTACTGGACTTAAGACGCTTTCTCCCACTTATGCGAGCCATCGTTCCACACGACATCATCGTGTGCCTCTCCCCCTGAACCCCACGTGTCTCCAGTTCCTGGCACACCGCTGGTACCGCCTACCTTGCCATAGTCATCGAATTCATAAGTTCCTACGGGATCATCACTGAGATAGCCACTCAAGTCATCATCACTGTCGGGCCAGGTTCCGTCGTGGTCGGCATAATAGGCCAGGGCTGCCGACTCTACATTGGCTACCTCAGTATTGGCGGCGGCGACATTACCGGTAGTCAGAAAGCCGGCAAGGTTAGGAACGATTACGGCGGCAAGGATACCAAGAATGGCCACCACTATCAGTAGCTCAATCAGGGTAAACCCGCGCTGGTCCCGATGGGATAAGCTTAGTAACTTTTTCATTAGAGCACCTCCTTTCTTGTTAGATTTTTCCCACTGTGATAGAATTCAAATGTGATGAGGTTATATTGTGACCCCTTCACTTCCTTGCAAGCCGAGATTCACTACCACCCGCCTCTCGGCTTCCTTTTTGGGTAGCTACCTCCGTCGCTGATATTAGCTACCGTCGTAGATACTATAAGTGTAAGATAGCCACCTGCTGGCGTCAATAGAACGATAGTACTGAATTCTATAGGTAATTATAACTACGACTGTATGCAGATATAGCTACCAGCGTATTTATTTTTACCCTTAAAATTGCAGTTTTATTTAGCAGTTTGTTCTAAAATAACTACGGATCTATACACGGAGGAATACACGTTTGGCATCGAGGCAGCTGGAAGATTTCGTGCGGCAGCAGTGTAAAGAGAAGGGATTGTCATTAAGGGGTTTGTCTATCGCTGCCGGCCTCAGCCCTGGAACTCTTCATAACCTTATTAGTAGAGAGTACCAACCAAGTATTTTCTCGCTGAATCGTCTTGCTGACTATCTTGGTGTTAGAAGAGAATACATGTGGCAGCTGGCCGGCCTGCTGGGTGACATGGACTACGGTCCGGAAGTGCCGTTAACCGACCCGCGGTTGAAGTTTTATTTCGCTAAAGTAGATAAATTGCCCGAGAACGCCAGGAACCTCGTTGTCACCATGCTAAAAGCAGTAGCCGACTATTTCCAGCCGCCTGATAATAAGGGAGCTTCTTCAACAGACTAGGGCCCCTCAAAGGGTCCGGAAGAGTCGAAAGCCTTACAATCCTTCTAACCCCTAATATTCACGTCCGGGACGCGCTGAGAGCCAAAATTAGCCCCTTTTGTAGGGTGGTCAACCCTCTATACCCCCTTGGAGTGGCTTGCTAATCGCTCCGTCGGGCCACATTGAACAAAAAAACGGAGGCAGGTGTATTTACCCGCCTCCGTTCTCTTTGATTACCAGCCTGAAACCGGAAGGTTGTTCCCTTTCTTGGACTTAGCCTGTTATTTCACGCATAAACTTCTTAATCTCAGCTGCCAGAAGGTCACCTACTCCATCCTTTATCTCCTCTATAAACCGGTCATCAACTATGTCTTCAGAGATACCGGTTTCCCTGGCCAGGTTAATAATATCCTCTTTGGTTAATATGAAGACTACCCCTTTACCGAATTTCAAGTCTTACTCCTTTCTATCTGGATATAAATAGGGGGATACTCTCCACGACTTGAGGAGAATATCCCCCTAAAAAGACAAAAAGACGGGTGTTACCCCGCCTCTTTGTCGTGGCTGTTCTGTTTGGGCTGTAAGCGTTCTATCAGGCTGTTACTGGCTGTTTGGCTCTTTTGGCTTTGCCTTTGGGCTTATTGGCTGGCTCGGTAGTGGTAGCCTCACCCTTTGCCTCTCTATCGGCTTTGGCTTGCTCACTAGCCTTGTCGGTCATCATCGGCATTACTACCAGTTGATAACCGTCGGCGGTAAAGAGCATCGGGCTGTAGGCATTGGTGAGCTTAAGCTCTGCCATACCCCCGCAGGCTCTTAACGCTTCGGCAAAGTATTGACCGTCTATCCTCACAAAGCCTTGTCCGTCGGTATCGGCTGGTATATCGGCTTGCCCCTTATCGTCGGGATTAGCCGTAACCAGCTTACCGTCGCCGATAGTTAAGTCTATCGGGTAGGCTTTGCTGTCGGATAAGGCTTTGAGTGAATTGATTGCCTTGATTGCCTCTACCGTGTCAAAGTGGGCAAAGGTGTTAAACTCGGTGGGGATTAGCTTCTCATAGTCGGGGTAATCACCGTTGACGCTCGCCCACTTATAGCGGATTAGCTCCGTGTCTATAATGAGTGAGTAACCGTCAATGGTATCACCGCCCGCCTCAAAGCTAACCCTTGCCCGCTTTGCTCTCCGTAGGGCATTGGTAATGCCCTTGAGGTCATCACGGTTTATCAGGGCTTGCCCCTCTCCGTCATCATAGTCAAGGCTGATAATCGCTAGCCTGAAGCCATCGGCACTGACCAGAGTCAGCTTACCGTCTTTAGCCGTAAAGTTGACACACTGGAGAATTGGGCGGTTGTCATCTTTGGCGGTAAACGGTAACACCCTAGCCAATACCTCGGCTAGCTCGTTAGCTCCGACATTAGGTATGACGGTGTTAGACGGGCTTACCCTGACCTCGCAGAGGGTAAGAGGCGTTTTCTCGCCAATCCACTCATTGTCGGCTAGGTAGCTGGTATTAGCTCCGCAGATAACCTTGAGCCTCTTATGTCCGTTAGCCTGCGACACGCTAGCACTAGCGGAGGGGGTAACCTTGACGACATTACTACCCCCCAAAGCCTTAAGGTAACCGAGTAAGCCTTTTAACCCTATGTTCAAGTCCATCAGCACCACCCTTGCGGATAGTGCCCTTGATAGGGTGCTTACCAGCGCAGCCTTGTGAGCTACAAAGCCATCGCCTGAACGCTTGCCCACGATATTCAGTTGTTCCAGTTTAATCACCCCTTTTGGCTATCCGATAGTGGGCAAGGCTATCGGCTTCACCTAGTAGTAGCTTGCCAGTTATCCGCAACCCGCTGGCATAACTGGTGCTCCACTATAGTATTTGGGCAAAAGGGGTAAAATCTTACGGTCAAAACAGGCTTTTTTGTGCCTTTTGCCTAAATCGCCATAGGTATTGGTGCTCTTGATTAGTCAAGGCTTGACCGTTGTTTAGCTTCTCGGCTATGTCTATCAACCTTTGCGGGCAACCTAGCAAAAAGGTATTTATGTCCGTCCACTCGGCAAGGTCTAACGCCCTGTCGTCGGCTATCAGCTCTCCGAGTTCGTTTAAGTGTCCGTCACCATCGGTTATTGGCTTTTGCAGGCTCTCAATCCTGATAGCCTTTGGACACTCCGAATAGAGGTTTTCAGCCTTACACTTTTTGCGCTGCTGATTGCTACAGTGCCCGCAGTCTATTCCGTAAGTCCGTCTGTAGTAGTCCCGCCAGTATTGGGCTACGGTAAAGCTGGCTATCCGGTACATCCAAGACGGGTTATCGGGCTTGTGTCCGTTATTCCTGCCAGCAACAGCCAGATTAAGCATTATGATGTGTAGCAAGTCCTCTCTATCCTGTGCCTGTGCCTTGTAAACGAACTTTGTCGCTACCTGATAATAGGTAAACCAATCGCCCTCTAGCTGGTCATAGCCGTTACCGAATTGATGGTAAGGTTCGTCTATGATATACTCGCCTATGTCTAGCATTGTCGGTTCACCCCGCTTTGTTAGATTTGCCCTAGCTCGGCTAACACTGTGGCTAGGGCATTTTGTTTGCCCGATAGACTAGGCAAGCGTTCAGCTTTGGCTTTATTCAGTTGTTAAGGTGCTTTTGTTTTTCCAGCTATATCATCCAACAAAAGGAACGAAAGTTCATTATCAGAATGAACCTATATTTTCGTGATTTTGGCGGGGCATCCTTCTTAAGAAACAGAAGAGGCTTAAGGCCCATAAGCCTGCCCCTCGGGTAAGACGCCCTCAATGGCCGGCTAGAGGCCCCTGAGGTACACGACCGTACCGAGACATCCCTTTTGCCCGGGAAATGGCGTGGAACACGGTGGGGACCACTGCCAGGCCGGTGGCGGGGTTTTCACCCTTGTGATTGACTGCCGAATTGGCAGGTTTATGAAAGGCAGGTTTACAAAAACTAAACGACCAATAGCCTATGGCTTTACGCCGCTCTTCTTTTCCTTAACCGGAGAATAACATCCGTCAGGTTGTCATGTCCTCAAAACAAGGCTAAACGGGGTGCAAACAATAGAACTGCCAACCTCGCTTTCACGTTCAAAACTCTAAAAAGAAGTTAGCGTGCCAAGTTACTCGTAAAAGAAGCTGAAGGGGGTTGGCTTGCCAAGTTACTCGTCGGGAAGCTGAAGAAGGTTAGCGGTGCCAATTTACACGTCGGAAGCTGAAGGAGCTGGCTGAAGTTAAAACTTGTTTTCCGTTTACTCCCTGCCGTAGAGAGCACGGTGAGGATTGGACCAGGCCTTTTCGCTGGCTTCTCGGCCTGCCCTTGTCAAGCGGAAATACCTGCGTGGTGGGCCCGGTGGGTAGTGGTCTTGAAAGGCCGAGGGCTCCTCCCTGCCTGTAGGCTCCACCCAACCCAGCCTCTGAAGGGTTGAAAAGTAAACGACGAAGCTGTGGAACCGGCAGCCCTGAGCCTTGTACGGCATCCTGGATAGATATCTATTAGCCAGTTTTGTTATGTTGTCAGGGTCAATGTATCGCTTTTCCCGTTGCGCCGCTTTTTCCTCCGCTCTTATGGCCCTGTCCATAGCGGTTGCCCTGAGCAGGGCTATCTTGTATTCGCGGAACATCTCCGCCTGCGGTGCGCCTACGAGGGGATCTATCTGCGCAGAACCGCCGGGGCTAGTTCCCAGAAGAAAGTCCCGGATAAATATGCCGCAGCCGAAGGGGCGCAGGAACCCGCCCCGGCTAGGCTTGAGAGGTAATGTCACCATCTGTTTCCTTATTCCACAGTCTCCGGTACCACTGTTTATGCTCTTTACCGGATATCTTTCTATATTTTGCCGTGGTATTGAAGCTCTGGTGGCCCAGGTGCTCCTGAAGAAGCCTTAAGCCGTCACCCGAATCATCCAGCTTTACCGCCTGGACGGCGAGGGCATCTCTCAACCGGTGGGGGCTGACATTACGTAGCCTGCCTGTTTCGGGATTTACCAGCTTGGGTAGCCCTGCCTTTTCAGCGCATTCTTTGACAATCTGCCAGGCTCTATGGCGGTTTACACCAAAGATGAGCTCCTTTCCATCACGCAGCACCGGGCCGCCGCGCTTAATATATTCCTTGAGCATTTTCAGGGTACCTCTGTCAACCGGCAGCACTCTTTGGCGGCGGTGCTGCTGCTCCTCAGTCTGGGCTTTCCCTATCTTTCCACCGCACCCGGGGCAAAATGTATGGCTCCTGCCGAGTCTTGCTCCACACTCGGTGCAGGACAGCTTCAGACGAGTCTTGAGGTGCAGTATGCAAATTGTGGCGTTGTCAAAGTCTATGTTGTCAACCGTCAAGGCCAGTGCTTCACTAACACGGCAGCCAAGGTGAAAGAGAAGGTGAATCAGAAGCCTGTCTCGAAGATTAGTTGCTGCCTGCTCCATGCGGTTTATTTCTTCCGGTTCAAGGTAGGACTTCATTACCGCTCGCTCGTTGCGATGCCACGTTATGACTTAGGTTTACCATCCACAGATCGGAAATCGGTAGCCCCAGGATTCTCCAGCAGTCGCTGTAACCCGGCACAAGGTATCAGGATTCTCCGACCAACCCGAATGCTGGGGATCTGGCCGCTGCGAACAGCCTCGTACATAAGCCCTCTGCTTAGCCGTAGCAACTTCCTTGCTTCTTCCACAGTCAGAACCAGACTGGTTGAGTTCTCAGATATCATCGCGTCTTCCCTCTTGACAAAGAGTTCCATCTCATGCTATTGTAAATCATCTCTTACTATTGTCAATTTGAGCGTTTTTTGACCAAATATGGCTCACTAATTAGACAATTAATTGGAGAGGTGAACAATGCGAAGGCGTGAAGTGTCCGAGGCTGAGCTAAACCAGATCCTCAAACTGCGCGAGCGTGACACAAGTTGGTTGAGTATCCAGCGCAAAACCGGAGTTCCTCGCCGAACTGCCAAGCATGCGTACGAGGAGTGGCAACGTAGACAATCAATAGAGGAATTAAAAGCGGCTCGTGTGAATGTGGCTACTGAGGCTCTGCGTGAGCACGTTAACTCCTTAGTAGAACTAGCCAAGTTCTTTACAGCGCATTTAGATGTCCCAGACTCGCCTGCCGAATCAAGGAGTGCCGATCAGGTCATAAACAGCCTTTGGGAAAACGATGTGCTAAGGGAACTGGGACCTGACCAATCTTACTATCATCTCTCGGAAAGCGAAAGACGACGGATATCTCTACAGAACCGATTGCTCTTTGAGAGTCTACAAGTTCATACATATGAGAAGGTACGATGGGATACTCTGGCGAATTGGAAACACTCTTGGGATGCTTGCGTTTCGCTGTTCAGCCACCTGCGAAGAGAAGCCCAAGACGTGATGAAAAATTTCATTGATCAAGAGAGTGGCCTTTTGCACGCGATTCAGAGGGGCAACAGGAAGAATAGCGACGTCACAGATTTAACGGACGAAGTCCTTGTGGTTCTGTGGAAACGAATCCTTGATGACACAGTAAACCCGGAATCTGCGGTTGCGCAAGTTATCTCGGGGCACGATGGTACAACCGACTTCAAATCTGTCAAGATAGGGCACAAAGTTGTATTCAGTTCCAAGGACAAAACTTTGAGCGAAAAGGTCGCATCGGTATGCAATGGGACATACAGGAACTTGTGTAGCGGCAAAGAAGCCGATATCGTTAACCCATTGAAAAATCATGTTCGCACAATGAGAACAGCGTTCGACGAACTTATCGGGATGCTAAATCCGCCCATCCTACGGCCACTCGTAATTCGCACTCGGTGCAACCTTTGTCCTGCGTGAGGGAGGCAGGACAGAAACAGTCCGAAAAACTAAGGAAAGGAGGCAGAGATGAAAGGACATATTAGGCAACGGTCAAAAGGTTCATGGACCATCTGGGTAGACTTGGGGCGTGACCCAGAGACGGGGAAACGCAAGCAGCAGACTTTCACCATTCGCGGTAGCAAGAGAGACGCAGAGCGCGAATTGCGGACGGTCTTGACTCGTATTGAAAGTGGTGCGCATGTCAAGCCAACAAAACTGACGGTAGGAGAATACCTAGAACGCTGGCTACGAGACTATGTATCTAGCAATACGGCACCAAGCACGGCTCACGGTTACTCGGATATCGTTACGTCACATCTCATCCCAGAATTAGGTCGTTTCCCATTGACTGCTTTACGGCCATCGCACATTCAGGCTTATTATTCTCGCATGTTAGAGGGCGGCAGGCGGGACGGCAAAGGTGGCTTGTCAGCACAAACAGTAAAACATCACCACCGGGTGTTGTATGAGGCTCTAAAACATGCTGTCAAGCACGGAGTGCTTATCCGAAATGTTACAGAAGCAGTTGACCCGCCACGGCCAGACGGCAAGGAAATGGTCACACTGGACCTGGATGACGTGCATACTCTCCTAGATGCGGCTCATGATACGCCATATTACATCCTGTTTTATACGGCTCTTTACACTGGACTCCGGCGCAGCGAGCTACTTGGGCTTAGATGGAAGGATGTTAACTTAGACTTGGCGACTCTCTCAGTTGTGCAAACACTGCATTACGTACCTGAGAAGGGCTACATATTTAGAGAGCCTAAAACAAAACGTAGTCGGCGGCTTGTTGATTTGTCACCATCACTAGCCCTCTTATTGCGAGAGCATTGGGCTAATCAGGAATTGAAAAGGAAACCACTCGGGCGCTCTGTTATGTCTGATGATTTGGTATTTAGCTACCCAGATGGCACTCCGTTACCGCCGAACAGTATTACCAAGGCTTTCCACAAGCTAGCCAAATCTCTGGGGATACCTGGTATGCGTCTACATGACCTGCGCCACACTCATGCCACACTTATGTTGAGGCAGGGAGTGCATCCGAAAGTCGTAAGCGAGCGGCTAGGGCATAGTTCCGTAGCAATAACACTGGATATATATTCTCATGTCATGCCAGGAATTCAGGCAGCAGCGGCACGGCGCTTTGATGAGGGATTACAGAGGGACCGAGAAGACGCATCAGCCAGGGAGGCTGGTTAGCAATTGGTTAGCAACTCTCTTTTTCACAAAGCCACAATAAGGCGCTTTTGTATTCAAAATTTGGAGGCGACGACCGGATTCGAACCGGTGAATAGGGGTTTTGCAGACCCCCGCCTTAACCACTTGGCCACGTCGCCTCTTGATATCTTAATGGAGCGGAAGACGAGATTCGAACTCGCGACCCTCTCCTTGGCAAGGAGATGCTCTACCGCTGAGCCACTTCCGCTCTAACACCCGTGAAAATCAAAGATTTCCGCGGGAACCCGTTTTTAACATGGTGCCGAGGCGGAGATTTGAACTCCGACGAGCTTTCGCTCACCACCCCCTCAAGATGGCGTGTCTACCTATTCCACCACCTCGGCTTAAAACCTAGCAAAAATAGCATACCATCCGCTCTCGCACAGCGTCAAGCTATGTTTTCTATCCTACGCCCCCAGCCAGCCGTTTTCTTGACAAACACGATAACCCACTGATATTTTTACTATATAGACCCGGAAAGGCCAAGAAGATTGGATTTTAAATTTACCGCCGAGCAGGATAGATTCCGCCAGGAAGTCCGCGACTTCTTGGATAGAGAGCTACCGCCAGACTGGGCGGGCTATGTGGGAGGTACCGCCGGCGACCATGTCTCAGATAACAGCGACGGCTGGCAGGTATTCAAGGACATAGCCCGTAAGCTGGGGGAGAAGGGCTGGCTCTCTCTACCCTGGCCCAGGGAATACGGCGGGCAGGCTCGCTCCTATGTGGACTACCTTATTTTCGCCGAGGAAATAGCCCGCCGCGGCTCACCGGGGTATAACCCGATTGCGGTAAAGATGCTGGCCCCAGCCCTTATTGAATACGGCACCGAGAAACAGAAAAAGCGGTATCTCAAGCCAATTGCCCGGGGGGAGGAATTCTGGTGTGAAGGTTTCAGCGAGACAGAGGCCGGCTCCGACCTCGGCTCCCTCCAGACCAAGGCAGTAAAAGACGGCAATTATTTCATCATAAACGGACAGAAGACCTGGAGCACTTTTGCCAACTATTCCCAGTGGTGCTGCCTGCTGGCCAGGTCAGACCCCCACTCCCAGGGTTACAAAGGGCTCAGCTTCTTCCTGGTTGACCTTACCATCCCCGGCATTACCGTCAGCCCAATAAAGAACCTGGCCATGGAACAATCTTTCTGCGAGATATTCTTTGAGGACGCCCGAGTACCCAAGGAAAATCTGGTCGGCAAAGAGAACGAAGGCTGGCGGGTAGCCCAAGCACTTTTGGGCTACGAACGGACTTCAATCGAATTCGTGGCTATGGTGCAGAGCATAATTGAAAAAATTGCGAAACATTTAAAAGCCAATCCCCAACTTGCGCCGGTATCCGCCAGAGACTCATTAGCCAAACTAGCCACCGAAGCCGAGATCGGGCGCTTACTGAACTATCAAGTTGCCTGGCGGCACGACCAGGGGCTGGCTACCGATTGGCATGCCTCCATGGCTAAACTATACA
>Ga0307428_1000652_pt1 | contig 20505 bp, 32 predicted proteins | sample SalMarWE160240MG_FD_202161 | JGI IMG/M metagenome (GOLD analysis project Ga0307428, IMG submission 202161) | Salt marsh sediment microbial communities from the Plum Island Ecosystem LTER, Massachusetts, United States - WE1603-240 | ecosystem: Environmental > Aquatic > Marine > Intertidal zone >...
TGTCTATGCTAAGGTGACTGGGCGAGTACTGGAGGTTATCTCGGCATACCTACCCAATATGGTCGAGGTGGTCGCTCCAGCTATTAGAGCTGACATCAGGCGTATCGATTTCCGGATATTAACCACCGGCACATTTGACCCTGGAGATACCATTTCCTGGATAATGACCGGTGAGTACAAAGGGAGAGCACAGGGCGGCTCCCTGACTATCTCCCTGGGTCTAGGTTCATTTGCCCCGCTCGTTTCCCTAGTTACCCTGCCATCTATCCCGGTTAACTTTGAACAGTCCACAGACTGGGCACCATTCAGCTTCAGGGGCAGCTTTACCATCCCGGCCAATGTAAATCCCGGGCTAACCTATAGTGTCAAAGCAAGGCTCGAAACCTTTATGGACCCAGCCCAGGAGACTGACCATGACTTTAATGTAATAAGTATAGCTGCCGCACCACCGGCACCGCCTCCGCCACCTGTCCTGCCCAGGGCTGATATCAGGAATCCGGACTTTGTAGCCGCTGAGGGCACCTATGACATTGGAGACAGCGTGCCTTTCACCGTCACCTACGAATACAAAGGGAGAGCACAGCGCGGTCAGCTTGTTATTTCCCTGGGTACCGGGGTATATCCGTCCTTTAGCCCAGTGGTAGAATACGCACCAATGGCGGTCAGCTTCGAGGAGGCAATGGACTGGACCCGCATGAGCTTTTCTGGATCTTTCCCGCTGACACCCTCACTCAGAGCGGGTCAGCTATATTCTACCCGAGTCAGACTAGAAACACTGGAAGAGCCTGCACAGGAAACAGCTACCGACTGGGGAGTAATTAGAATTGCTGAAGTGGCACCGCCCCCAGCACCACCACCGGGGGAATTTACCCTTTCGGTTCAAGTACGGCCACTAGCTGGAGGCTGGGTCACCAAGGAGCCAGATAAGGCTAGGTATAGTTACGGTGAAGTAGTAAAATTAACTGCCAGAAATGCCCCAGGCTACGGGTTTGATTACTGGGACGTTGACGGTAGCTTCCTTGATACTGCAAACCCAATAGATTTCGTGGTCCATGCTAGCCACACCATCACAGCACATTTCTAAGGAGTGAGAATAAATGCACGATGTCGCTGGAATAGTAGGGGCTGTCTCAGGCTGTATCTCTCTGCTCGGGATAGTCTACTTATTCGGAGTGTGGCGTGGGAAGGTAGATAGCGCAGTAAAGGAGCTCAAAGACATCATTAAGAACTACCCGCCCGCAGAGATGTGGACGATGACCAAGACCCTATGGGAGATCTATGTCGTTTCAGCCCTTCATCACCGGCCCGATCTAGCCGTGCTCGGCAGTGGGTTCAAGCTAAAGAAGGAGGGTGAAAACCTCATACCCGACCACATGAAGACCCTGTTATCTCGCATCCCCCGCAACCCATATAACTCAGAGGCCATCGCCACTGGTTACCTGGTGGTAAAGCATATTGGCCTAGACCTCCTCAACGAAATGGCCACACAAAAGGAACTCAGTGTCCAGGAGACTATCGCCATCCTGAGCTGCTACCTTGAGGTGAGCTGTAACCCCGCTCACCCCGTCGACTAGCCAAAATTCCCCTTAAAATCCCCCGATAATTCCCAGTAAAACCCCTTGACAACAGCACCCCAAACAGTTAAAGTTATAATCGTGTTCGTAATATTATAAACTATGAAGGGAGGTGCTGTATGGCAGAAGAACAGCCTACACATCGCAATGTAATCTGTATCTCAGACATGCCCCAAGACCTGCACCAGTGGGTCAAAGCTGAAGCCAAGCGCCGCGGTAAAGAAATCGGTAAACGATACTCCGTGGCGCTTGTTTTTCAGGAAGCGGTGGTGCTACTAAAGGCAAAGCTGGATCATAACCACGCTGAGCCGGTGGAGGTGGGGCATGCCGATTAAGGATGTTTCTAGTGCTCGTATTCTGCCCCGCCTCGGCAAGATCAGGCTGGGCATCAAAGTCGAGCCGGAGGACAAACACCCCTACCCCAAGGCTACCGACTACTTCGTAGTGCCTGACGAGGTTAAGAAGGTGGTCGGTGAGAAGCCCAAAGAGCTTCAGATTATGTTTCCCTCTAACGACATGGAGCAGGTCGCCCGCCAGTATCTTCGCTGCTACGGTCAAACATTCGGCCTTGTCTGCTGGGGCGATGGAGAGAAGTGCCACCGAAAGGTAGACGTTGAGAGTGGTGATTTGGCTGGCAAGAATACAAAAGAGTGGGTGTGGCAGGATATGACCTGCGATTATGAGGAGTGCCCCGAGTATGGCGCCCGATGCCGTAGGGTGATGAACCTGATGTTCATGCTGCCAGATGCCCCAGGGTTGGGTGTCTGGCAAATTGATACCTCCAGCTTCTACTCCATCAGAGAGGTAAACTCTACTCTGGAGATAATCAGAAACCTAACCAGGTCGCCCGACTACCCCGAGGGCAGAATCGCCTTCATCCCATTGACACTGTCCCTGGGACCTTATGATGTCAGCCCACCAGGTATCAGCAAGAAAACCGTCCATATCATGCACATCAGGACAGACGTTAAGCTGGCCGACGTTATCAAGCGTGCCATGCTGCCTCCCGGTCGCGTTCTTGTGCCTGAGCCAGAGCTTGAAGAGGCTCCAGGCGACCTATTCCCGAAGGAAGTTCTTGAGCTACATGAGGCACAGCCGACCGAGGAGCCACCGCCACCTGCGGAAGAAGACCTATTAGGCCTCAATGCTGAGAGTCAGGAGGAGTGGGCTGCCATCAGGAAGCTGATGGGTGATGTCCACGTAAACGAGAAGACAGCGAGGAGTTACTTTGCCAATGTCTATGATGTAAGCGTATCCCTAGAGGAGCTCGCTAAGGAGACCGCACCCCCAGCTCTGACCGTTCACATGCTGAAGGAATTTCGGCAGCGGTTAGAGAAGTCAAGAATGAACTTGCGATAGCACAGGTTTTATTTTATTTGAAAGGGGTAGATATGGATCTGCAGCGAGCACAGAGTATAGCTGATAGTATTGTCAAAAAGCTCTCACCAAACTGTGAGCGCATTGAGGTAGCCGGCAGTGTCAGACGCAAAAGGCCCTTCCCACGGGATATCGACATTGTCCTCATTCCTACCGACCCCTGGCAACTGCAATCCGAGATAATACGACTCGGTGGCGGCCAGGTCAAGATGAGCGGGAACAAAATTACCCGCCTCAGCTATAACGGCGTCCAGGTTGACCTCTACTTCGCCGCACCCGAGACCTGGGCGACTTTATTTTTAATCCGCACCGGCTCAAAGGAGAGTAACATTCGCCTGACCACGCTGGCCAAGAAAAGGGGGTGGCACCTCCACGCCAGTGGGTTAGGCTTATTTAATGAGAAAGGAGAGAGGATAGCCGGCGACACGGAGGAGAGCATATTCGAGGCCCTTGGTGTACCCTACCAGCAGCCAGAGGAAAGAGGGTAATCGTGACAAACCCGTTACAAACCTACGAGGATTAATATGGCAAGAGCAAAACCTTGGCTTAAGTTGTGGGCAGAGTGGATTCACGACCCGAAGATGCTAGCCTTAACACTGGCGGAGCAAGGAGCTTGGTGGCGTCTTGTTACTCTTGCTGCATCATGTGGAGCTGAGGGAAAGCTAGTAACCGGTAATGATATCCCTTTAACCTTCCCAGAAATAGCTAACTGCCTCCATATCACTAGTACAGAAGATATGGACGTGCTCAAATCCATGGTAGCCAAGATGGAATTAAAAGGCAGTCTCAATTGGAACTCGGATATCTTAACTGTCACCCATCTTGTTGAACGTCAGGCAAAAGTAGCCTCGGAGACTACTGAAGCACTGAGGGAACGCCAGCAGAAGAGGCGGCAAAATCTCTGGGACCAATATGGTATAAAGGACAGCTCCATCCCAAAGGAAACGAGACGCTTGGTTATCGAACGAGATGAGTGCCGCTGCCAGCTTTGCGGCAAACAAGGTATGTTATCATCACCAGAGGCAACCGTGGTTCTGGACCCCGAAGATAATAGCCCCTTTGAGTTTGATCACATTATTCTCAAGTCCCAGGGTGGATCCGATGACCCTGACAACCTGCGACTAAGCTGCCGTAAGTGTAACCGCGCTAGAGGTACCCAGCCTAGCCCTCCCCCCCTTAGAACCCCCCCTCCTAAAGATAAAGATAAAGATAAAGAGGAAGAGGAAGAACAGAGACGTGTTCGTGACAAATCCGTTACAAACCTACAGGATGCCCTCTGTGCTGAAATTAGTAACCTTTATGAAGAAAATATCGGGTCTATAAAGCCAGCCCTGGCGGATGAAATAAAAGATTTCTGTGAGAATTTCCGTGGCCCAGTGCCCTGGATTAAGCTAGCTTTCAAAGAGGCACTTAGCCGTAATAAGAAGAGATGGCAGTACATTCGTACCATACTTGAAAACTGGCAGGAGGAAGGAGGACCAGATGACACAACGAGAGGGCAACCATTCCGAGGAAAGGGGGCAAGGACTGACACACATAAGCGAGATTCTAGGTGGACAGATATCGGAGATGAGCCTTCCGAGGCAACAGAAGAAGGCTGAGGAGTGTGAGTGTAAGACTTGCGGGCAGAAGTTTCTGGGCGAGGTGACAGTCTATAATTACTTCCGCCCGCCCCGAGAGATTCGGTCAAAAGAGTGCCCCCAGTGTAAGCAGGACGGAGAGGAGGAAGATAAAAGGCTTGAAGAGCAGGAGCTTGAGCTGCGTAGAATCGCTCTCAGGGGGACATGGAAGAAGGTGTGTGGCACCCCTTGGGGCCTTCAGTGCACCAGGTTCGAGGACTTTGACGCAGACTACCAGCGAAAGCCCCTGAAGCTATGCCGGGAATTTGCTGAGAATTTCAACGTGGAAAATCCCTTGGGGATGCCATCTCTCCTTCTTTATTCTGAGGTTCCAGGTGTCGGCAAGACTACACTAATGGCTTGCATCGCTAACTATATCATAGATAACTGGCGCGGTGACCCTAATAATACCATCTGCCCAATCAGATTTGAGAGCGGTCCGGGTCTGGTAAAGCGAATCCGGGCGACCTACAATATACCGGCTGACGATACCCGCCACGAGAGGGAGGAGGAAGTCTATGCCCAGCTCCGTGGCGTTAAGCTGCTTATGCTGGATGATGTCGGTAAGGAGCAGCCTCATTCCTACCGTTTCACCCAGGAGGTTTACTGGTATATAATAGATGAGAGGGTAAAGGCGGGCCTGCCTGTGGTTATCAGCTCAAGGCTAGAGATGACTGGCTCAGGATCACTGGAGGAGTTGATGACTGTGGATGCTGTGGACCGCATTTACGGAATGTGCCGAGGGCAGAGAGTTATCTTGGGAGGCAAGAGCTACCGGGAAATAAAGAAGATACCGTGACAAATCCGTTACAAACCTACATGAAGAAGATAGCCATTATTAACAGCTCGCACTACGGGATGAAACCAGGGGACATTATCTATAACCTGGGTGTGGATAGGATTGCCCAGTACCACCGGTTGCGCGGTGATGAAGTAACCACGGGTCCATGGGTTCCTATGTTCATGCATGAGTACGATAAATTCTATTTTAGCGTCGTGTTCACCTGGGATATCCCGGGGATGATACGGGCAGTCAACATGGTCCTGAGCTGGGGCAGGGAAGTAGAGGTCGGTGGCCCGGCCGCCACCTTCATGCATAAATACATACATACACAGACCGGGATAGAACCCCACTATGGTCTGGATGAGCGATTCGAGCATATCCCACCTTTAAGCTGGTTGAAGAACTACCGGCCCAATATGACGGGAGGGGATTACCAGCTTACCTTCACCTCCCGCGGCTGCCCGCATAAGTGTATGTTCTGTGGGGTACGAAAGGTGGAGCCTGTAGCCCTTGAGTACGACGACTTCCCACTGGCGCCGATGATAGGGGATAACAATATTCTGGCGACCAGCTGGGAGCACCAGGAGCTCGTTGTCAATAAATTGGTCAACTTTGGGCGGGAAATTGACATCAATTCGGGCTTCGATGTGAGGTTCTTCCAGGAGGAGCATAAGAAGCTGTATTCCCGGCTCAAGCTGGCATACTGGCGGTTTGCCTTTGACTCGATGGAGGTAGAGGCCGATGTGCGCCGGGTGGCTGCCATGATGCGGGCTAACGGGCTTGACCGGCACCAGGTCACCTTCTACTGCCTCATTGGTTTCCCCGGCCAGACCGTAGAAGAATGTCACTACCGCCTGCAGACCCTCATCGGGCTGGGGATGAACCCCTATCCCATGCGGTTCTGGCCACTCAATTCCCTTAACCGCAGGTACGTCGCCCCGGGCTGGACTGATGACCTGCTTTATCGTATGTCGATGTATTACCAGACACCCTACCTCTGGATGTCAGACAGCTGGGAGAACTTCAAGCCCGGCAAGAAGATCCCTGAGTATCAGCCTGAGCAGGCAAAGTTAATGGAGGAAAGCTATGGGACTACTTAACTATACAACAAGGATTCCGGCAGCCCAGACCGCTGGCGAAGTCCAGGGCATACTAGCCAAGCACGGAGCTAGGGCAGTGATGATAGAATATGGGGATGGTGGCAGCGCTGAGGCTATGTCCTTCCAGATTAAACGTGGTGATGACTCCTTGGGCTTCAGGCTGCCGATAGAGCCTGACAAGGTATTAAAGGTTCTTCAGGACCAACACGATAGCGGTAAATTCCGAAGCCATCAAGGGAGGCCTGACCGGGAGCAGGCGGTAAAGGTCGCCTGGCGCATCCTGAAGGATTGGGTAGAGGCCCAGATGGCCTATCTGGAAACTCAGATGGTCACTATGGAGCAACTCTTCCTGGGCTATATGCTTGCCAGAGATAACAAGACACTTTATCAGGTGATGCTTGATAGGGGATTCTACCTTACCGAGGGGAGAGGCTAAAATAAAGAGAAAGGAGAACACAATGAGTCACAAAGAGAAAGGAGAACACAATGAGTCACAAAGAGAAAGGAGAATACAATGAGTCTTAAAGACATCGTGGAAGCGATCCACAAAAGAAGACCCTTCACCCCCTACAGTATGCACATGTTCATGTTTCCCTTGCCCTGCCTACTACTGGGAGCCTTTCTCGCTCCAGCGATAAACTGGCTCCACCTAGTCCTACTTATCCTGGCCTACTGGATCGGCCTTGAGGTAGGCGTTCATAACCTTGACCTATCAGATGGCTGGAGGCCGAAGAAGAAGTATGCACCCTTTAATACATCTGACGAAGCTCTGTGGCCAACTGCCTCTGCCCGGTGGGGATGGGTGGGAATTATAGTCGGACTCGCCCTCGCCCTCGCCCTAGTGGTCATGACCCAATGGTGGCTAATCTTCTTCATCATCATCATGCTGGCCATATCCGTCGGCTACGGCAAGGATATCTGGCCATTCCACACCTACACCGGCTTCGGACTGTCCTATGGCATGATTCCGGTCTGGGGCAGCTACTTACTCCAGGTGCAGACCTTTAACCTGAGCTCGGTCTATCACTGGGGCGTTATCGTGCTCTCAGCTGGTGTTGGGATAGTCTCCGCCGTCTGCCTCTCTTACCTGCCCAGGTCGACCAACCCAGTAGACTATATCTCGGTGGGGATACATTCAGCAGGCAAGAGGTATAACCCAACCGAGCTAGAGGCAAAAGGTATGGTGATGAAAGGGCTATTCATCATTTTCGGTGCTACCTGGTTATGCGTCATCGGTGTGATACTAATGAGGTTGGGAGGATAAGGAGGGTCAGAGAATGGCAGATACTATATGGGAAAAGATAATCGCCACAGAGGTCGGACACCAACAGATGCAGATTGACTACTTCACCAAGAGGGAAAAGGTCGGGCCCACCCTGACGCCACAGGTGTACCAGCCCAAGCGTGAGTCTGAAGAGGGTAGCCTGGTGGCCATATTCGTAGAACAGGGGGCAGCTCACCTGGTCTTTAAGGACGAAATTGCTCCGGTCAAGGAGCTTGACGAGCAATACCGGGAGGTAAGGCGTAAGATATTTGGACGGACGCATGATGTGGAGAGCGTAGAGTTTACCGAGGAAGGAATCAAGTTTGTCAACAACGCCGCTTTCCTCAACATCTACGAGTCCAGCCTGCACTGGACATCGGTCGAGCCCTACAAGAACGCCATATTCTCGGAGACTTGGAATCATATGCTCTCGGCCGGCGGCAAGTGGATTAACATTATCCGCGGTGGGTACCGGTTGGTGGGAGCCACGATTATACCGGGGGATCGGCAAGCTGCCGAAAAGTGGTCTCCCAGCGAGCAAAGCCCGGGTAGATAAAAGGAGGTATCCATTGAAGAAGTCAGAGAAGGAAAAGCAAGAGAAAGAGAACGAAGCCTACCTGGAAAAATACAGGCAGCTGGTACAGCGCCTTACTTTCCTGAGCCGCTTTAATGTGAGGCAGTTCATGGGCACACGAAAGGAGGGAGATCCCCGGGTTGATTACTTGGCCGGGCTGGAGGGATTCAAGAATCTTGTCAACTCTCAGCTCTCCGGTATCATCCGCATCCTGACTATGATGCTCGGGGACAAGAAGCAGGAGTTCCTGAAAATTATGGAAGAGGAGCTCGTTACCCAGCTCAAGTCTATGGAGGAGGATATCGGCGTGGTTGGCTGGACAGATACCGGGGAGCCCCAGTTTGACCTGCAGGTACTAAAAGGGAAAACGGCAGGATGGCCGGCGTAAGATGCGGCTCAATGTGACTGGCGTTAAAAGTACACGATGGAGGATTAAATGAAGCACAAGGAAATCATACTTAACTGCACCCGGGTAAATCACCGATACATGAGGCTGCCAGCAGGTAAGGTGGCTGGCTTGGAGGCTATGACCGACTTATACCGGCGGATAGCGTCCCAGAGTCTCGATTGCGCCCAAGCCTGGGTGCAGGATAGCCCCTGTCCTGACCATGAGCCCGCCGTAGATGCCTTCTGGTGGGCAATCGTGTCTTGGTCTGATGCTTTTGGTCTCTCCATGGGAGTGGACATGGCAGAGTGGAGTAGGCTATTCGTGTATCCGCATGACCGGTTTGCCAACTACCTGAGACCAGGCGGATTGCCCCCGCCTCTGTGGCCAGTTGACGGGTCACCGGCTAACATCATACTAACCCTTGATGCTACGTGGACTGAGCTGGTGATCAAGCTCACCGCCCAGTGGGGGCTCTTTCACCACCTCAAGGATAAGGATGCCATGTTAGAGGCTCAGAGGCTTCAGGGCGAGCTGCGCACCCCGGGAAGCCCAGCTTATAAAGCTTTCCTGGAATCAGACCTTAAATTCTTCCGCAATCTATTTAAGCCCTTCCCATTCAGTGAGCAGACCAAGAAACACATCAATGCTTGGCTGAAGAGGGCAGAGGAGGGATTGTGAGCAAGACCCCCAGCAACGTGAAGATGGGTAAGCCACACCGGGCGACTAAGGCGGACCTGGTCTGCGCGGTACCAGGGTGCACCGACGAGCCAGAATACCACATGGGGTCTGGTGGTTGGACGGTAGTCTACCGGGACGGTGACTGGAAGACTACATTTCTCTGTGCCCAGCACCGGGAGAAGTGGTTTGAGTTCTGCCGTAACTACCATTCACTTTGGGAACACGGCCCGAAGCCCGGAGAAGATGGCTGGCTGGCCTACTGGGAGAGGGTATTCGGTGTATTCCTGAAATGGGTCAAGGGAGAGCTGGACTTCTGCCCCTTCTGCGGCCAGCCCATGCAGAAGGATAACATTATATCCACATAACAATATATCAATATAAATTGAAAGAAATATGGAGGTGACCATGGTGGAAGAGAATCAGTCCAATCGTGCCGAGAGGCGGAGGCAGGAGAAAGAGGCAGCCAAGCATAAGGTTAAGGCCACATGTACTGAGTGCAAAGAGGGCCCCTGCGATATAGCTCCTAAGACTTATGACAAGTGTCCGGTCTGTGGCTGTCCCGCTACTTTCACAGTAGAGGCTATGAAAGGTGACCTTCATATTGAGGATATACGGGGCAAGCAGCCGGCCCTCTTTTCCTTTGAATACCTCTATGATACCCCGACCCATCAGATAAAGCTGGTGGCAGTTGGGGCGAGCTGCGTACGCTGCGGGGTATTCTACACTTTAGCCCGTGACAAAATGAAAGGTATCCCGCTAGTCGTCCCCAAGAGGCCAAGTGGTGATGGCGGTCACGGTGGTCTAATTGTGCCAGGACAAGGAGGTTAATCGCCCGGCCGATTGGAAGATGAAAAGAGCTGATGAACTGAAGATTCTGGCCATGTGCTACTGGCGATTCAACCGGGGCTGCCCGATTGTGGCCATGGAATATCAATATGGACAGGCTGATGTCCTGGCGGTCACCAAAGACGGCGTCGTTATTGAGACTGAGGTAAAGGTTTCGATTAGAGACCTAAAGAGGGATGGCGCCAAGCCGAAACACTGGGCGATGCAGAGGGATACGTCATTCACAAAGGCGCACTACTTCTTCTTTGCCGTTCCTGAACACATCAAGGAAAAGGCCCAGGCCGTGATAGACGAGAAGTTTGGCTATGCCGGGCTTCTGGTCGTCAAGCCAGTAGAATCTTCGGAAAATCCCAGCTACAATGTTCCTGTTTACGTTGCTAAGGAAGCACATCAGTTCGGGTTAAAGCCGAAGCTCACGCAGCAGGAAATGATGGACGTGGTCAAACACATGGCGACCTCACTCTGCAGGATGGGCGTAGAATTATTGATGCAGTCTTCCTCCAGCTGAGTTATAATTAAAGGGTGCTGTCATATTGACATTTCACGGCGTATAAGGTAGATTATACGCAGAGCCTGGGAAAGAGGGCAGCACCTCCCAACTGGTCAGGTCGGCCGTCGCAGCATTGACTTGACCGGCCCCAGGCTTGTTTAATTATGAGCTGAAAGGAGGCAGAGATGGGATTTGGAGTAAGCGCAGCGCAGATCAGAACCATCATTGAGGAAGAGGTGGCGGACATTAAGTCCCAGACCGATAAGCTCGCAGGAGAAGCTCCCTTGGAGAGCTCTGTCACGGCTAACTGGCAGTCTGGGGTCACCGGCGCCGACCTAGTGAGCATCGGTACCGCCGGCGACCGCAAGAAGCTCAATTCCCTCCAGGTGGATATCAGCCAGCTCACTGTTGGCGCAACCATTACCATCAGGCTCTACGAGCTCGTCAATGCGGTAGAGCGTAAGCTTTACCCACCCCCGGGCACTACTTGGGTTGTGGGTACCGACCCCGATGCTATCTGGGTTGTTGACGGCCTGGTAGAGATTACCGGCGTTCTGAGAGTGGAGGTCCAGAGCAACAACGCTGGCGACAATGGGAAAGCCATCGCCTATAAATATGCTCTCGAAGATATGTAAATAAGGAGGGGAAATGAGTCTTCAAGTTAAGTCAAAGGGACGTCAGACCATGGATTTCTGGTCTGATGTCGATGATGTAATCGACCTTCCCGCCGTAGCCGCACCCGCCGCTCTCCCTAGCGTTGTGGTGAGTGGCGTTCCTTCTGATGCCAAATTGGAAAGGGTGGTCGCTATGCTCAAGGTGAGAGCCATAGAGAATACCAATGCTGGCGGCACCAACGCCATTAAAGGGGCCCAGAATATCCAGGTTCAGAAAGGCGCTGGCGCCTGGGTAACGGCCATAAACCTGGCTGACAATCAATGGCTCGTGGCAACTTCAACCAGGGAATCCGGGGACGTTCTTATCGGGGATAATGACGTCAAGGCTACCGTGGATGGGGATGGTACCTATAATTTCAGGCTCCCGAGCGCCCTGGTAGACCTGGCCTTTCTTCGCCTCAATGATGTGATTGTCGGGCTCAGGTTCTTTTTCAGCACTAGTTAAGGAGACCCATTATGGCAGTTTGGATAGCTGAAGCCAATGTTCCGTCCCCTTTTCAGTACCATGCCATCTCAAATATTATCTACGATGGAGGCTGGATTTGCTATGTTGGTGGGTATAACGTCCAGAAGTTTTACAGGTATAATCTCGACACGGATACCTGGACTGAGCTGACGGTCCCACCTGGCGTTCTTCAAGGTGGTCTGGCCATATCCCCTGATGAGAGTAAACTGGCCTCCCGTCTACTTGATACATTACTTATCTACAATATAAGCTCTCCGGGCTGGACGACCAGCTCTGCTGCCCCGGTTATCCCAGGATGTAACCCCACTCAGATATACGGCATCTGTTGGTATGAGGATGATACTATCTGGTGTCAATGTAGGGGCTTTGACCCGGGCTTTACTCTTTTCCGTGTAAAGTTTATGAAATACACGGTTTCTACCGACAGCTGGACACAGTACACAACCAAAATTTCGCCTACCGTCTCCAACAGTTCCTGCCTTTGTATCAGCACAGATGGCGCCAGGCTATACGCCGGGAACTGTGGGGGTGCTTATAATTCATCCACCAAGTACACCATAGCCACTGACACCTATGCTGGAGGCCCGGGCCTTCCCGCTGCATGGTATTTTGTGTCCTCTGCCGACCGTCACAAGCTCTGGTACGGCCCCAGAATAGCCGCACCCGCCATCCATTACACAATCACGAGATGGGTTAACCCTGATACCGAGGTATTGGAGGTGGCCGCTTTCCCTGAGAAAGCTGACGCCCTGACGGAAGCACCTCTGTCTGCAGGGGTTTATGGACTGACTATGGCCATCGCTGCCCACAAGGTAGCCAACCCAAAGCTCTGGTCATACACAGGGGCAGTCCTGTCTTCAGTTACTACTGATGCGGCCTCCTTGATAGACAAAACAGAGGCCACCCTGAATGGTACCCTTGACGATGACGGTGGGGAAGCCTGCTTATGCGGATTCGAGTGGGGCGAAACGGTCGCTTACGGCAATACCACTCCGACACAGAGCAGGACGACGGGACAAACCTTTGCCCAGGCGCTAACCGGGCTCGACCCGGGCAAGACCTACCACTTCAGGGCTTTTGCTACTAACCCGGCGGGAACTTCTTATGGAAGCGATGAGACCTTCACTACTCTGGGAGGCTCTGTCGGCGGGATAAATCCCTCTCTGCTGGAGGTCATGAGCCCTTGACATTTTGCTGGCGTATAACTATACTTATACGCAGAGAGGAGGTAGTTAAATGACACAGCAAGAGAAAAGCCCTTGCCCACCTGGCGGTCCTGCCCATGATGGCAGGGGTGGAGGTAAGGGAATGCCTGGAGGGACTAGGCAAGGCACTTCCAGCCCGCGCCCAGCATCACGCCCAGGTACTCGAAGCCCAAATCCAAGAAGGTAGAAGGGGATGTTTAATCCCTTAGACCCTCTCGGAATATTTAGTCGGATTCAGCAGCCCGGGAACCCAGATGTCAAGAGTGAGTTTGCTGATCCCTGCTGGGAAGCTTATAACACAGCACTGAGGAACCTGAGGTTTCTTGCTGGGGCCCACGATATCCGAAGGGTTATGGAAGCTCTAAAGGAAGACTTAAACTTAGGTAGCATCTAATACGTACAGAGGTAATGTGCCATGGGTGGAGAGTTACACCTAGTAAAGCACCTTTACGTCGACGATGATGGAAACCTCGTCGCTGAGACCTGGTCTGGCACAGTATCATTCGGGATACCGATGAGTTCTAAGGGTAAACCTTTTGGTGTCGCCGGCCTGAATCATAATGGGAAGATACTTGTGGAGGAAGTCACTCCCTTTCTTCCGGAGATGGACCACCTGCCCCCACCAGGGCCTGACTACGAGGGGAAACCGATAAGGGTAAAGCTGCCATCGGAAGAGACACCCTCCGGCACGAAAACTGAGATATTCGCCTGTGTGGTGAACTCACAGGACCAGTATCAATGGGTTAAGCTATCCGAGAGCACGTAGTGGAAATGAAAACTCTTATTACGGGAGCGAGTTAATGGCAATCCCAAAGGGCACACCAAAAACCTGGGATTGGGAAGAGTTGATTGACCAGGATATACCAGAAGGCATAGCGAGGGATGCTGAGGTTGATAATAAAGTGGCTGTTCACGGTGAGGGGCATATTGTTCTCTTACCTTGGAATTATAACAGCATTGGGCAAGGAACCTGGGTAACATCAGGAAGTTCTTCTGCTGTTTGCGGCACTTGGCTGAATTCTGGTTCTAAACATAATGGTGATAATTTTACCTTAAAGGCGTATTTAGCCGCAGGCACATACACTTTAAGAGTTGTGGGCTATAGAAGCTCAAGTTGCCCTATCAGCGACATTGACATTGATACTGTGGAGAAGGCTAGTTTTGACTGGTATAAGGCAGCTCCCGACCAATATAACTATTCACATGACCAGGCAGGTATAGTGATTGCCACTTCAGGATTGAAAGACATCAGAGTTAGAATTGACGGAAGGCACAGTTCCGCCATTGACTGGCTGTTAGTTTTATCCTATTTAGCTCTTTGGAGGACAGCGTAATGCTTTTAACATTTCACACTCCCGAAGGAGTGTTTCAAGTTGATACTGAAACAGTTACTGACGGAGAGCTGACTCAAATCGGTATGACAAGAGCAAGACTTCAAGAGGTAATGGAGTGGGCTCCTAGGGATTTCACTGCTGAGCTAGATAACCTGAAGGCAAGGGTAGAGAAGCTGGAGAAGAAATAATACACAGGAGGCAAGGGAAATGAGAAATTTACTACTTCGCCTACTATTTGGATCAGATGTGGCCGAGTTTCTTCGCGGCTACAGACCACCTGAGGGAAAACACAATTCCCTCATCACCGGCTCACCTACAAGCTGGACATGGGGAAAGGGAGACCATGGTGCAGAACTTGACGGCCTTGGTGATGACGACCACGCCCAGTACCTCAACAATGCCCGGCACGATCTCACCGAGAGGCATACCTTGGGCACGGTTGTCCCCCATGATAACCTGGCTGACCTGGCTGAGAAGGCACATGCCAGCTTGACCGGCGTTAACCCGGACGACCACCACGCCAAATACACTGACCTTGAGGCCCAGAACACGGTCAAGACCAATGTTGAGGTGGGAGACCTGAAAGCTCCAACTAAGGCGTTGGACATGGCTTCCCAGAAGATAACCAGCCTGCCAACCCCTACCACCGGCAGCGAACCAGCCACCAAAGACTTTGTAGATAGCCTGGTGCAGGGATTAGACTGGCAGGAGAGTGTCCTGGATGAGCTGGATACACCTCCAGGCACACCTGGCACCGGTGACCGCTACCTGGTCATAGCCACGGCGACTGGAGACTGGGTGGGACATGAGGACGATATAGCCGAGTGGGATGGCGCAGCCTGGGACTTCACCACACCGAATACAGGCTTTGCGGTCTGGATTGAGGATGTTGGTAGGCAAAAGGTCTACAACGGCACAGTCTGGGTAGCCTTCGGCACCACAGTTGACCATGGAAACCTTATCGGCCTTGGCGATGATGACCACGCCCAGTACCTTAACAATGCCCGGCACGATCTCACCGAGAGGCATACCTTGGGCACGGTTGTCCCCCATGATAACCTGGCTGACCTGGCTGAGAAGGCACATGCCAGCTTGACCGGCGTTAACCCGGACGACCACCACGCCAAGACTGGAGACTATGAGGTCTTTCCCAATACCGAACTGGTAACAGACGTCCCCACGGCGGCAGCCGGAAATGTTGGCAGGATTATGAGGGAAAGGGTGGGCGCGAGCCAAAAGACCACAGCAAAGATGTGTGTGCAGAACTCGGCTGACGGCTACGAGTGGATTCAGATAGGCATTAGCACATAAAGTCAGGAGGTGGCGGTATGGAAGAAAGGTTTAATCCACTAGACCCCCTGGGAATATTTGGCAGGGTGAAGAAGGACGTGGACCGCATAGGCTCATCTGTTATTAGCCTTCCGTTGCCCGGCCCGCCGGGGATGGCTCGAAGGTCAGAGCAGGAAAGAGCCGAGAGGCATCAAGCTGACTATGGAACTGAGCCTCCGTCACGTGGGACAGGTTTCCTACGGCTTCTAGACCCCCTCAACTTAACCGGTAAGAAGTCGGGCATAGGAAATCCAATACCTACCGAGTTCAATGGCAAGCTCGTCGATATGAAGGCGAAGGCGAGGGAAAGACTCATAGCGGCAGGCTATCTAGATAGAATCGTGGATAAGGCGCTCAACTGGTATGATGAGTGGCTCATTGGGATGGCGAGAAGGTTAGCGCCGGGCGACACCCAGCTGCAGCGTCAGGTGGTTCAGGCTGCCTACGCTGAGATTGCTCCCCAGGCGGAGCGATGGATAAGAGGCATACAGGAAGCCTTCGGGGTTCCTGCTGCTGTATAAAAGAAAGGAGAAAGAATCATGGCACAGGAAGTAAATCTATTAGACCCATTGGGAATCGCAAAGGCGGTGAGAGGGCAGGTCAACCAGATGGCGATTCAGGCAAAGTTACCTCAACTCCCCGAGATGCCTACCATCAAAATGAGCATGGCTGGCCTACCCCTCTTAAACAAATTCAACCAGACTCCTGACCGCCCTGGTATGAGCCGAGGTGAAAGGGCGGGATAAGGTGGCAGAAGAGAAATTCCCCGACTTTCCTTTGATGAGGCGAAGGCTCGAGGAGCTATTTGGCTATTCACCTGGTAGCTTTGACCCTGTCGAAAACATCCGACAAGATATGGAGAGGATAGACAGGACTGCTCGTCAAAGCTTTAGGTTTATTCGTGAAAGCTTTGACCCAGATAAGTTCCTGAGTCGCATCTCAGATAGCCTTAATGGTCTACCGAAGATACAGTTCCCAGGTAAGGAATTCTGGAGGGACTAGTCTATGCTGACCCCGGAAACGGTGGCCGCCATCTTCGTTATCGGCGGAGTGGCTGCTGCTGGGAGTTATGTGGTTTATAGGGCCGTGGATGCCGTAGGCCCTGAGCTTGAGCCTGGGGATTTACTCCCGGCTCTACCCTGGCAGGGCCCGCCGGTACCGCGGTTTATGCTTCGTAAGCCGGAGATTCTGGCCAAGGCTTACCAGGAGGCCGGATTAGGCTTCCCGAAAGGAGAATGATTTATGGTGATACCGATTGAAGCGCCTCCCGATGATACTCTAGGCACGAGGGTTCTCAAGACCCTGGTGGCCAGGACTATCAATGATATTACCTATGAGCAGATGAGCCGGATAGTCCGAAGGCTCAGCCGTATGCCCAAGACGGAAAGAGGTATCCCGAAACGAGTAGCTGATGTTCTAGCTGACGAAATCGGGCCTCATAAGGCTCTTGTGTATATTGATAAAGCTCTGGCTGCCGGCCAGATTAAGGCCAGGGAGTATGACGAGATGAGGGCTGCTCTGCTCCTGCCTATGCCCAGGCGGGAGATCCCCACCCCGACGATACGCAAGATGGCTGCCGAGCTGGTGCAGGGACACGAGAGAATTCGTGAGGATTTCCGTAAGCTCACCGGCATGGGGCAGGAAGCGTTCAGAAAGCCATTCGAGAAGGTGGATGAGGATGTTAAGAGACTAAAGAAGGCTTGGGGGTTGAAGTAATGCCAAACGGTCAATTTCATGGAAAGCACAAGGGGCCTGGGATACGGATTAAGAACCCGCTCTCGCTGGCAGTATGGGTTTTAATCAAGGATGGCCAGGGATTTGACATGACTCGCACCCTCAGACCTGGTCAGGAGATTTATGTTTCTCTGCCTCACCCGGGCGACTATGATATAGAGGACCAGATTCTCCGGTATGACCAGACAGGACAATCTAAGGTGCTGGGAGATGGAAGCTGGCAGTCAACTCCAACTGTAGCTGTTAAACCGAAGATGACAACCCAGGCTGGCCCTATCATCACTACCGGGCAGAAAGATGTTAAGTCCGGGCGTTGGGTCACCGTTGCTGAGTGGCTAATAACAAAGGAATTTACTGGTTTGCTGGAGGCTATCTCCATTCAGCTTAACGGTGATTGTGAGGCCCAGGTAATCCTTCCGCATAACAAACCTACCAAAGTGAAACAAGATACCACCCTGTCGTACCAGAATAACACCTTGCTCAATAAGGGAGAGGCTGTCAGGGTCAAGGCTCGGTCTCATATTGGGAATAAAGGCAGCGCCCACGTAATGATAAAGGGAGCGCTTTATCCTGTCGGGACACCGGTACGTGACGACAAGCGCCCAGGACGGGCTCCGGAGCACATTACAGAGAAGAAACCTGGGAAAGAACCCGAGGAGCCATCGCTGCGCTCTCTCGGTGACATGATAGAAGACTTCAAGAAGCGGGAGGAGGTGACCGTATGAAATTAGTAGTGCAGGGAATAGAGGCAATCGAGCTGACAGATCCGCAGGGTCTTTGCAACCCGCTTTCCCCCCAGTTACCTGCCATGGTACCGGGTATGCCGCCAGCGGGTTATCCGTTCCAGCCTCAGCCCAAGATACCGGCCCCTAGGCCAGGGATACCTGGTGATTATGGTGACCCAACTATAAGGCCCATTCCGGGGACGGGCGATATTGTCCCAGAACACAGGCCTTCCATTTACACAACGCACCTTGGCGACCCCACGAAGTGGGTCGTGGGTGGCGAGGCTATTCAGCGGGCTGGTCAGCAGGTTGACCCTGACAAGTGGGAGAAGAACTGGCAATCTAAATTGACTGGAGGAGACCCGGACAATGGTGAAAGAAGCACCCATTAAGACGGAGGGACTGGCAGCCTTTGATGACTACCTGAGATATGGTTCCGATGATGAGGCGTCCAAGGTGCCGACCACTCGGAAAGCCTATCTCTGGACGGTTAACCTGTTCCAGTGTTTCCTAAATGGCCGGCAGCCGACACCCGACCTGGTCAGAGGTTTCGTTAAAGAGCTTGAGGGGAAGGGAAATAGCGCCTCCAGCATCAACCGCCACATCTGGGCGCTGAAGAGCTACTTCCGCTTTCTCAAGTCATCGGATGAGAATGGCTTTCAGGAACTTAAGATCCGAGGGCTTAAGACGCAGAAGCACTACCCCAGATACCTCAGCGACAAGGAATGGGACAAGCTCCTTCAGACCGCGAATAATACCATTTATAACCCGGAGGTTTCGTCTTACGCCCGGCTCCGGGCTAAGATGGAGCTGGCGTTACTGTACGCCTATGGCGGAGCCGGTCTTCGGTTATCCGAGGCGGTCAACATGGCCGTAGAGGACATTATCGACGAGGGCTTCCTGAGAGTCATTCGCAAGGGAGGTAGAGAAGACTTTGTACCGGCGGAGGATGAAGTCCTGAGAGGCATCAAGGATTATATCGAGTCCAAGGGTGACAATGGCCGCTATGTTTTCTCAGGCAAGGAAAAAGATAAGCCGATGGCGCCGCGCACCGCCCAGTCCATCATCAAGGAGGTTTGTCACCGGGCGGGACTGGATGATGTCCACGTTCACAGTCTGAGGCATACTGTCGGGTACCAGCTCCGGAACCTTGGCGCCAGTGAGAGGGACATTCAGGACGTGCTGGGCCACCAGAACATTCAGACCACCCAGATTTACACTCACCTGAGAAATGAGGACCTGCGCCGTAAGCTCCCCAAGCGGTTTGCTCATGCCAGACAGGGGAGGTTAGACTGGAAATGACCGAAGGAAAGCACACAGCCTGGTTCGCATCTCGGCGGGACGACCTATTCATCATCGCCGAGCAGAGCATGGGTAATAAGGTCTTTGCACAGAACCTTGATAACCAGGAGTTTTCCATCATCTATAGGGGTAAGAAGACCGTCCTTGGTGAGTTCCTTAATATTGGATTGAGCCCTGAAGCGCTGCTTCAGGGCTTGGATATTAGCGAGGGGCAGAGGCTTCTGCTTCTTCCCGCGGAAAGGAGGTCTAGCTGACTAACCCGATAGATAGTGGTGTCGCGGGGTAGAGTAGGTGGTCAACTCAACGGCCCCATAAGCCGGATATGTGGGTTCGATTCCCACCCCCGCTACTAATAGTATATACTAAAGGGAAAACTGCTGGCTGGACACAGAGGCGGTTGAGGTGTGACCGCCTTTTATTTTATAGGTAACTCAACCCTTATGAAAAAGACTGGCATCCATTTACTAACTCAAAAGGCCCGTATCGTGCCTGGGACGGTCAAGGCGGACTGGAATTCAGGCAGAGCCACCAGCGGTCAGCTTGGAGGCGACCTATTTACCGTCGGAGCCGTTGGTCAATGGTTCCGGCTTACTGAGGCGTATCTTGTACTGACCGGCTTTAATGCTGCAGCAGAGGTGACTGTTCGTGCTTATCTCACTATCGCAGGCGAGGAAAGACAGATTGGAGCTGAAGAATGGAGTGTAGCCCTTGACGGACCGCTGGCATATTTATTCTGGTTTTGGGAGCTGGAGATATATGGGCCTCTTCGTTTTGAGATTTACAGTGACCAGGCTGCGGATGATGGCTTTACTGCATCTTACGAATATAGAAGGAAGGACTGGTAGGGGGTCTATCGGATGAAGAAAACCTGGACGGCCAATCGCCCCAGCTGGGAACATGGGCAAAAGACGGTTACTATACCCGGTACCGCCGAGCAGCTTCCCGACCTCCTCATCCCAGATGGCTTTGAGATAGTCGTGCGTGCCCTCCCTGCCAATGGAGACGATATCTACCTAGGGAAATCTAAGGCGAAGGCGGAGAG
>Ga0307428_1000653_pt1 | contig 20436 bp, 19 predicted proteins | sample SalMarWE160240MG_FD_202161 | JGI IMG/M metagenome (GOLD analysis project Ga0307428, IMG submission 202161) | Salt marsh sediment microbial communities from the Plum Island Ecosystem LTER, Massachusetts, United States - WE1603-240 | ecosystem: Environmental > Aquatic > Marine > Intertidal zone >...
CGTTCTTCTTATCAGTCTTCTATGACTAAAGCCCATATCTTCTTGAGTGGTAACTCGGCTTTCAACGCGTCATCAAAGCGTTCGTAATATTTAAGTATTTCTTCAAGTAAAGCCCCTTGGTCCCATAGTCTTATTGAGAAGAAGGCGTCATTCGCTTCCTTAATACATGCGTTATTGAATCCGCCCCAAGCCACTAAGAGACCTTGTTCTGCTCTTACTCGCGACATCACACCCTGCAGTTCTCTTAAAACTCGAACATCTACCTGAGACGATGAGGATTTAACTTGTACGCACAGCCAAGGCTTATTGAATCCTAGCGGGCCAGCCGCTGCTAAGATGTCCACACCACCATCCGGGCCGGGCTGCGACTGTCGAGTTACATAACCTTGCGCAGAAAGGATAGCTTCTACCAAACGAGCCAAGCCATGTCCTTTGAACTTAGCGCCGATATATTTGATTACTTGGTCTCTGGCCGATTCTTCGATGTCTATGGTTTCTTCGGCTATGCCTTCTCCAGCTTCCTCCGTCTCAGGAGGCACCTCCACCCGCAGAAGCTTCAGAACCCTATTCTCTGCGTCGTTTCTTTTAATGCGGCAGACGGTCATGAAGGCTCCCAGAGAGTAGAGAATGTCTTGGTCAAAAGCAGAACGCCTAATTGTCTTTATCCATTTGACACGCCGGGCATGCTTAATATTGTCAGTGATTTCTATATATTCGTATGGTCCTTCGATCTTGCCTAAGGCTATGGCCGATTGAGTCTTCAATGGCAGTGCCACCAGGTCCCCCACTTGTATCTCACGGGCGAATCTCCATATTTGGCCGACCTCATTTGCGATTTGATTTTTCTTCGCTTTAGGATGGATCCGGACATAAAGCTTTGTGAGCTCACCTTTGTTTTTAAGTTTGGACAGGTCCGGTAACTCATTCCAACCGATAGTTACAACATCGTTTTCTAATGCTCCCTGTTCCTGTTCCCCATGTCTACCTGCTCTTACCAGCCATAAGCCCATTGCATTGCCTCCCTTGGTCGTTTTCAGTAGCTGGCTTCACCGGCCATTGAAAATCCCAAGCCACTGTTTATTTGTGCAGACGGCTCTTCTTGGCATAAGCCGGATACCGCTCGTATACAACTTCAAGTAGAGAATTGTGCTCCAAGTCACCGTATTGGTCTATGACTGCAGCAACGTCCTCCCTGTAATCCTCCGGTAATTCGGCCAAGAGTTCTTCAATCTTGGCGAGTTTGGATATGCTGATGCGCATCTTCTCAGTCAATCCATTGTCTATTTTGATAAACCCCTCGGCTTGGAGTTGCTCTAGATCGGAGTAGATTTCTTTGGCGAAGGGACCATAATGATAAGGAACAAAATAGTACAGGTTAGGTTTTGTGGTGCCTTCCATCTGGAGGAGAAAGGTATATTTCATTAACGCCGTGACAAGAATAAATGCTTCAGTTCCTTTCCTGGCAATTCTTTTTGCTTTTTCATGTAGAAACGCTAGGATGATCAATTTGGGCAAGCGTTCATATAGCGAGCGTCTTGCCGCGATAGCATCATCGTTTTCAGCCTCCCACTCACGAGTCAGTTCGCCACTGAAAGCTCGATACAGCAGGTTACTAAATGCATCATCTGCTATGTAGCCGGCATTTTTGAATCTCTCAATAACTTGTGTTAGCTGTTCCACCTGCATTGCGAAAGTTCTTTGTAACGGAATGGGAGGCACAATTATATACTCCTGCTTCATAATATCCGGCCCAAAACGCGGCATTTTTGTACCTTGCGACTTCTGCGTGGCCGCGGAAACGAAGAATGGTAACCGTAGATATATAGCCAGGAATTCACGTAGCAGACTCGGCCCCGGATGTATGGGGACTAGTTCCGTACTGCAGATCCCTTCGGTCTGTGGTAGAATCACTTTATTCAGGTAAGAACGAAGTTTGCAGTATAGAACGTGCTCCCTCGTAAACCGATATTTCGCACTGCGAAGATTGCTGCCATCAGTGGGATGAGGCCCTGTATATTTGCCTGTGTGTGATTCTATATGTTCAGGAGCCAAATACATATAGGTCTCTCCGGGTTCTGGTATCACATGATAAGCATCAAAGGTTACTACATTGCGTAGAGGTTCTTTGGGCCATCCTTTCGGGTTCGTTGCCGGGTCGCCGAATGTATGATAGAAGATGGTAGGTAATACAGTATTGGTAAGTTTGACTCCGTCCTGCTGTTTACGGCGAATCTCATCTGCCTTCTGTAGGATTTGTACAATTTGCTCTTGCACTGGGATAGGTGGAAGGGGTATTTTCTGTTCATATACCCGGTCACGGTTGAGCCCAGGTTTTACAGTCGTATCAATGAATCTACGAGGGTCCAGCCACTTCAACAAATAGTAAGCAAACCAGGCAGAGTAAATGCTCCTATTCTTCAAGATGACATAGTATGTAGTATCGATTGGCCAAGACCTCGGCTCGGACATGTTGACTTCACCAGCACTACCTTTTCTTCCCACGATTATTACCGGTTCTTCAAGGTAGTATTTATGCGCGCGTCCGATGATCCCATTCGATCCATAGACAGCGTAAGGTCCAGGTTGCCTCACTTTTTCAGGGAAGGACTTGCCGTACTCAAATAATAAAACGTTGCCTAGGCTCACTTCTTTCCATTTGCTTCTTTCTTTCCGGCCTCTAATCATAGTCAATCATTCCATCCGAGAACATTTCTTGCCTGTGTAAGTAGCGTATATGTATGCCTACTGTCTAGCTGTCGAGCAGTTCCATCCTCGCACAAGAGATAAGTGACATTGGGCAAGCTCAATAGGTCACGGAAGTACCACACGGGACGTAAGTAGTCATTCCATGCATCGTATTCACGCTCATGTTCACTCTTTGAAGAATATTCAGCTTTTGACTGTCTTGCTCTTTCTCGGCTGATAGATACAAAATAGAAAACATAAATGTGATTATGTGCGTTTGATATCATCCCTGAACGAGGGTCGTAACCCAGGTGTTCCCGTAATTGCTTCAATATGATAGCCCGGGAACGAGTCTGGTTCAAACCCTCATGCCAGAAGACAATCTCTTTTGTCTCCGTTTTTCTTCCGTTACTGGATACCAGAACAAGAAATAGGCACGGTTCATTTACCATTGCGGCAGCTGTGAACGCATCAGCTAGAATCCTGTCCCATTTGGCGGATGGATCAGGTTTGATCGAGCCGAGTTCTTGGGAAGCCAAGAATGCTCCACCAGAAAGTCCTATACCTCTTCTTCTCGGTAGAACAGGCCCAGTGTTTGCGATACAATTACCCGGAAAATTTGCTTCCAGCCATTCAATGGCCATCTCACCAAGATAGATGCAATTGGAAGGAGGAAGCGCATTGGCCAACTGTGCATCATTTGTGACAAATAAAGCGTGACTTCTCGCTAAACTGGTTGCTCCTATTAAAGCGTCTGGAGTCTTCAAAGTAATCCTGTCGCCTGGCAGGTAGCTACCTCTTAACCGACCCGCCGCTTTGGCGACTTCATAATCTACATCCAGTATTTGGAAATGGCGATTAATAATGGCTAACAGGTCGAGTTCTGGGTCGTAGCCGACTCTATCACGGCTTGCAAAGTGAGCATGAGCCAGCAGCTCAGAAACAACTACAGTGCTTACGTATAAATCAGCTTGTCCATTAAGTCCCGCCTGGAAAATGGGATCTAAACAATCTGCCCACGGTTGAATAGGTGGGTCGCTAAGATAGTAACGGACGCAGTTCGTATCAAGCCCGACTTTGAGCTTCTTAGAACTTGACGACCGCACAGCTTCTTCGATGCGTTGACAAGCTGTTAACATCCTGAATTACTCCTTGGAACTACTTTCAAATCGAACTGAACCTTTTAACCCCTGAGTTGAAGTAGGTACAGTCACAAGAGTGAGCAGGTCCTCAAGGTCTGTCCTTATTTCTTCGTCAAGATCCAGAAGGCGGTTGATCAAAACTTCTGGTTTCTCATGCTCAACAGCTTCAGCTGCGTGAGGACAATAGCGTCCGACTGTCAGGTTATAATCTGTTTTGCGAATATCCTCGATAGTAGCCCACCAGGACTTGTCACCTGTGAATTCTTTTAGATTCTCTGATTTTAAGATTGCTTTGACTCCCCCTTCTTTCTCATGTCGCCAAGTGTACGGCCAGAGAGAAACCATATGCTCTAAGTCTCCGTCCGTGTCAAAGTCAGGAAGAGATCTCCGTGTGGCCCCCAAGTCCCGGCCATCACTTTCCACACGATAGAACCAGACTTTTGAAGTTCTAGCATCTTCTTTGCCTAATGGTTTTCTGAATACTACTACACTCGTCTTAGCCCCGCTATATGGATTAAAAACTCCATTTGGCAAACTAATAACACCTAACATTTCAAATTCCTCTATAAGTCGGCGGCATATCTTCCGAAGCATGCTCTTGGAGTCAAATAACAATCCTTCCTTCAGTACTACTGCCGCTCTACCACCAGGACGTAGCGAGTTCATCATGTGCTGGATAAACAAAGCCTCATACAGCTTTATGTGGTACTCAAATTGTGCTATTCGCTCCTGCTTCGTGGGACCAAAAGGTGGATTTGCTAGTATGATGTCATACTTGTTTCTGTGGATATCCTGCGCTTTGTTCGAAAGGCTGTCTTCATTTTGAAGCAAACTCGAACCATCCTTGTGAAGTATCATGTTCATTAGCGCCAGCTTAAACACCAGGGGCACATGCTCGATGCCAACGAGATTTTTTTCCTTGAGTTGGCGTATGAGTCTCTCCTGTTCTGTAGCATTTTGCTTCCTAGCGATCTTGCTTAGAACATGCTCAAACGCCCGTACGATGAAACCACCTGTACCACAAGCAGGATCATATATAGTCTCGCCAATCTCAGGATCAATAATCTGAACCATTCGGTCCACAATATGCCGAGGCGTGAAGTATTCAGCAAATTCTCTGTTTTGACTGAAACGTTGAAGAAGATATTCATAGGCACGGCCAAAGACGTCATAACGTTCGCCTTCCCCGAGTCCTCGTGACATAATTTGACTGAGATCCAGTTCAACAAGTTGAGAAGCAAGAGACCGAATGGTAGTGGTATATCTAAGGCGAAATACTGTGCTATTGAAGAGGCGGCGGACATCCCGAGCAGTGGGATGTTTAGACTCTCGTGTAGCCAGGTCAAGGAACATCTGTTTGCAGAAAGCGATAGAATCTTCGAAGCCATTTTGCTTCGCATACGCATCAGGGTCAGCCGCCCACTTGTGAAACCGATACCTCTCAGGAATGAGCTGCTCGGCTTCTGGAGGTTTCCTACCTATCGCTTCTTCCTCCCCAGTTACCTTGTCGTCCCAAAGCTTTAAGAAAAGGAATAGACTGAATGTCTCGAGGCGCTCGGTGGCATGAAGAGCGTCATCCCGAAACACATTAGCGATCTCCCAGAGTTCTTCTCCGAATTGATTAAAGTCAGGGGCTCGAGCCATTTCATTCCTCCTTATCTACCGGCAAGCCAAAAGATAAGGTCATTGCTTCATTCGCCAAAGTAATGAGATTATCTAGACCGCCAAATAGAGATTTAATCCTATGTACGCCGCCGACTTGGTTAAGCAATTGGCTTCTTAGTAGTTGCTCTGGAGTTATGTCAGGATTGGCTCGCTTGAAGTCACAGATTATAAGAATCATTTCGCGCTTCTCTTTGTTTAGTTCTTTCTTCTGCGCCCATTTTTCAAACTCACGGCGCTGTCTCAGAGTGTCAAAATCCGCCTCACCTGTCGCAATCGCAATGAAATCTTCAAGCGACGCTTCGGGCTCACCATATAAATCGCGTAACACTGGAAGGTCAAAACCTAATGTTCCAAGGAAAGCGTAGTCAGGTGCACCAGGACCCTTAAAATACCGCCAGCACAGAATAGTCTGCGCGAACCGTTGCTTCAATTCCTCACGTTCCAATCCGCCTTTGAGCTGAGCTTCTATTTGGCGTCTGAGTTCCTCAAGAACAGGAGGCGAAATGGTTTCTGAAAAGACTAAGTGAACGGGCACATCAGCAATAATCATTTCCTGTTGGCTGCCAGGTTCCTCCTCAGCTTTTGTGGCTGATTCCCCAAATCTCCCCTTCCGCTCGCGATTGATAACTTCCTCCTCTTCCTGTTCCACTGGTTCGTCAACAACTCCTGGAGTATCATTAGTAACAGCAGGCTCCAAGCGGCTGATATCCACAAAATCCACAAGTTTATATATTTCTTTGCCAGTCTCTCTGCACTTGCGGGTACCGCGGCCTTTCATTTGCACATAGAGAATCTTTGATTTAGTTGGTCTGGCCATAAGAAGGACCTCTACGTCTGGCGCATCGATGCCGGTGTCTAGCATGCCAATCCCTATTAGGATGATTGGCCTCGGTGACATATTCGGGTCATTATGCGCCTGCTTTATGATTCCTTTACGATCAGCTATATCAGTCACATTCTGAAATTCCTCTATTAACCCCTGCGCTCCAAGCATTTCATTGTGGACGGCGACAATGAATTTCTCAGCGGCTGCATCGTTTGGCGGCAAATTATTCCGGCGGTTATATTCTTCGATCAGTGCGTATCGCAGATTCTTAGCATGAGCTATCGAAGCTGCGAAGACGATGGTTTTGACAGGGTCTCTCGTGCCCAGTATGTCTTCAAAATACTTTACTGCAATAAGTTGGTTACGTTGTGGTACATCAACAGCACGACCAAGTTGATCCGGCTCAAAGTCGAATCCCATATCGTGGACCCCTTCGAGATCCACATTAGTGTGAAACTTGTGGTGAATGCATGCAGCCAGCCGTTCCCATTCGGGCACCTCGGGATTCGTCTCTGCCTGGCTGATAGTGTAGCGATATATTGGCCCTCTGTATTGGTCCGGGTCCGTGAAGAATCGATCAGTATTTACAGTCTCCTTATCTGCAGGTGTGGCGGTGAGGCCTAATAAAATGGCGCCGCCTTTGGCGAAATGATCGAGTACCCCATACCAATCACCGAAATATGACCGATGGCACTCGTCGAGGACAACTATACCGAAGTGGGTCGGATCGTAGGCTTCGAACTTGCTCCGGACTGCTAAATGTTGGACAGTGGTAATGAGAATATCCCGATGCTTATCCTCTCTGCCTCCTATAGCTCGCTCTATATTGAAGTTGTCACCTAGATGGGTCTTGAATTTTTTGACCGTTTGGGCTGCTAGGGCGTCTCTATCCACGAGAAACAGGGCTCTTCGGATTAGTCCCATAGACCACAATTTAGCTATGACACCCGCGGCTGTTATTGTCTTTCCTGTACCGGTAGCCATCTGTACATACATCCGACGTCGACCAGCTTGACTCGCGCCAACGACTTGGGATACAGCGACCCGTTGGTAGTCCCTCAATGTCCCGTGCAGCTCCATAGCTTGCGGCTGGAAGAATTCACCGAACTCAGCGGGACTTGGGAAGCTGGTTATTCGTTCTGGAAGAGTATTAGCTTTTAAGTTCTGCCGCAGGAAAGTCTTCCCATCACTCGCAAACAGTAATGAGATAACATTGGGTCCAGTATTCCTAGCGTACTTACGTGCGTATGTCTTGGCCTGCTCAAGAGCAGCCCACAAGTCTTTGCCTGGTTTCTTAGCCTCTAGAATTGCAACTGGATTACCTTGAAATAGAAAAACTCGGTCAGCCTCATCCCCATCTAGGTGGTCTCTCCACCGTTTACGAGTAGTAGTGAAATCTGCAATATCCCAACCACGTTCCCGGAGGTGTTCTTCTATTAGAATTTCGGCTTCATCTTCGTTTATTGGTTTCAATTGAGGACTCCTGTTAGCCTTCGGGAAAATACTTGTTTAATAAGTCGATACCATGATCCCCCATGGTGTTGATGAGTTCCTTGATTCTTTGCATGGCTAAAGGTGATGGTTTGGCACGCCCGTGCTCCCATCGGTTAACAGTTGGAAAAGTAACACCAAGCTTAGCTGCCAACTTTTCTTGAGTGAGCCCGGTTCGCTCGCGGACCTCACGAACTAACATTGCTATTTTAGTCTGGGTATTCAACGTAACTTTTCCCCCAAAAAACATTATTCATAATAGGCACTATAACATTTGCCATATCATACACAATAATACTCGAGCAGTCAAGACTTCTGGGAGAACCCTGATGGAGACTGAGCAAAGCATCGCCCAAACCGAATTGCAGAACTGAGTGGCTGACCAACTGGGAATTGAACAAATTAATGTGACACTAGGAGTTGCTGTATTGTCGGAATCAGCCCCTTCTTCTCAAACAGAAGTTCGGGAACTGTCGCCCAAGGCCCACTTTACTGGACTTGAACCTCCCCACCTTCTTGAGAAGTCGCGTTGCGTCATATTTTTACCCTTATGGATTAGTCATGTGCTTTAAATAGCCGACGAACAGGTCTAGGTATCCCCGAAAGATGGCCAGTAACCTCCAACAAATAGGCTTTCTTTAGCGGTTTAAGCTCGCTGAGACCAAGGTCGGGCATGTTCATGTCATTATCAGAGTCAATTGGCGGTGTAAGCCAGGCTTCACGAATCTTAGCACCTGCAATCTCTCGGAGTTTAGCTACCAGAGTTTCATAGGCTTTTGATACGTTCTTTGATTCAGTGGCTAGCCATACAGAATAATAGGCGAGTTCTCGTTGAATAATACTCAGTTCAGAAGATATACGAACCCTCTCATTCTGCAGCACGTCACTCCGGCGCCGCCTGACAATATAAGGGAATTCCTCATATGCCACACAGGCTGCGAAGGCTTTTGAGAACTCAAGGCGTTGGCGTGCAACGCGGTCACGCCAGTTGCTAATGATAGCATTAAGGGCCAGCGCCATTAAGGATAAAGCGCCTCCAATAGCGGCTGCCGTCACTGCTGAAGAGAATCCTGTTTCGCTCATTATCATACTCCTATCTGCTTTGTAGATTCAGACTCGATTGTTGAATGGTCGACTTCTGGACCAGGCCATTCTCCGGTTTCTCTATACCACGCCTCACGAAAAAGGTGAGCTACGATATGCCCGAGAAGGGATGCGAGTCCATCTTCGAAAACCCAGCGATTCTCAACTGGGTCTTCTGGATACCACATGCATAAATCCCCGGAAGAAAATCTATGTTTGGAGTCGGGAGGGCCATCTACACTCACCCTTGAGATTTGGGGAGAATCCTTTCGAAATAAGATTTGTACACGGCGGGTATCATAGTGCGGAACATCAACTGTTAGCCGATACCTTCTTCCAGCGTTATGACCTGATGTAATAGTTTGGCTTGATATTCCAGGAAAGTAACGACTGGCTTCTCGCTCAAACATAATACGTGGAAAATCCTCCCCGTACCAAGGTCCACCCGTTCGCTTACCGTATCTCGTGATTGTCATCTCCATATGCCCGAGTTGTCTTCAACGCTGCACCCACCGATCCTGCGATAGAGATACTTCCAGGGATAACTCTGACTGCCGAATTGCCTTCTCTCAATGTTTTAGCAAAAGCAGCCTTTGATGAACTACCAGGTGAAGGATCTACGTAAACCCAGTAAACACTCGCAAGATTATCGCGAGCATCATTTTCATTATCTGAGTTAAGCGCAGTTTCCAAGGTGTCAGCAGTTTTACTAAGGCGGTTAGCAACTGTTTCACGGTCCATGGGTGTTTTAATCGGAGCTGAAACCCCTGCAGGATCAGGGGTCTGTCGCTTCGAGAGGTCAATTGCTGCATAATTAAAGAAGGTAGCCAATCCGTTGGCAACGTCCATTTCCTCTTTGATTGCCTCAAGAGCAAGTGCCTCTATGTTGAAACTACAAAGACCAGGCTGGGAGTATTGCTTGTTCCAGGCCTTAGCAAGCCTGATTACCTTAGCTCTCATACGTCGAAGTCCTGCAGGTTCGGCAGTTAATAACCGTGTGTGACACTCCGGATCTGACGCATCCCAACATTTACGCTCAAGATTAGGAATCCATAGTGCTCCAGCTGCTCTTGTCAACGCTACAATTAAATCAACGCTTGGATCTGCCCCATCTGGTAGAGGTTCATTGAAAGTAATCTTGATGGCTCGCTTAGTTAGTCGAAAAGCAATATCAGGATATCGATCTTTCAACCTGTCACGGATGTATAACCTAACATCCTCGACGATATCATTTGGCGCGCCTCCATCTCCATCCGGACCGAGTTCATAATATGAACGCCGGTCAAGCACTACTCCACAATCAGCATCCGTATCGTCATTAGCTGTACGATGTGCGATAGATCCAGCTGCGTATGTCCTTAGAGCTCCTAAATAACCTCTGGCAATCGATAGCACTTCGTCCCTACGATTCCTCGCAGCCTCTAGTGTTTCATCACTAGGGGCGATATTCTCCTGGATATCAACAAGAATATCATCAACATGATTCATGATCTTAGTTCCTCCATATGGTATATTTACTTTTTACGCTTAATATCATCCTTTACCGCCATTACGCTCCCAATCAAGAGCTGCTTCGCGGGTAGTTCGTCTCCCGACTTGTCTTATTCGAGTTCCAGGATATTCAGCTTGATGTTCCTGCTCTCGCCGACTCAAGTCACTGGTAATACCACGATGGACAATCCGCCTTCCATCCTTCAAGTGCTATTTGTAAGTATCCCGCATGCTTCACTCACCTCCTCTCTGTAGTAATTCATCGGTATTACGTTTACTTATTTACTCTTGATTTCCCTTAAGTGTTCCTTATAAAGAACAGTCCGTTTTCTATAGTATAATTCTTGGTTAATGTTCTGTCAAGGGGACATGGCGTTCTCTTTTACTATAATTGTGTTATAATACCCTTAAAGGAGGGAAAATATGGATGGTCAGACAATGGGACAACGGATAAAACAGCGACGAGAAGAATTACAGATATCCCTAACCCAGTTATCGGAAAAAGCTGGCGTGGCTAAGGGCTATATATGGGAACTTGAGAACGAAAATAGCGATAAGGATGTTAGACCATCTGCGGATACTGTTTTTAAGATAGCCGAGGCGTTAGGAACCAGTGCTGCTGATTTACTGGGTAAAAAGATCCAACAAACATCTACACCCGACATCCCTGATACTCTTAGGCAATTTGCTGAGGCTCAAGATCTTACAGAAGCCGATGTAGAAATGCTCGCTCGTATAGAATTCAGGGGTGAAAAGCCTGAGACTAAAGATGATTGGCAGTATATTTACGAGTCAATTCGTCGTACTATCCTCGGCAAGGGTAAGAAAGGTGAGCAAGCCTAAGCGTAGTTGGCATGACTCGCACGTATTGGCTTTAGCACAAAGTCAAGGTGCCGCTAATCCGGAAGAGGCGATAACCTCACTGTGTACAGCTTTAATCGACGAGGCTGGATCCGATGGGCCACCATTTAATCCCGAAATCCTGGCTTCTTTCCGAGGGGTAATTACAGTCAGGCGTATTCCTATAAAAGAAGCGGGAAGATTGATACCCCTGAAAGATGGGTTTGAAATAGAAGTCAATAGTGATCATACTCAAGGGAAACAGAATTTTTCTATCGACCACGAGATTTGTCATACCTTCTTCGCTGAGTTGGGCTCACGTCAAATTAAAACGGATTTAGAAACAGGCACTTTCAATATAAAAATGGAAGAGGAATACTTATGTGATGTGGGTGCTTCTGCTCTTCTATTTGATTCAAGGTGGTTTCGGCCATTAGCTATCAAGCTCGGTGCGGCATCTGAATCGATATTTGAACTATCACGTCAATTCGAGGGTTCTCTTGAGGCTACCGCCCGCGCTTTGTGCAATTTGGATTTATGGCCATGTGCTGTAGTTTTTTGGGAGGAATCTGTAAAACCAAGTCAAAAACACATGATATATCAGAACACGTTCCCAGGATTAGAAGACATCAAGGATAATCTTTTGAAATTGAGAGTAAGACTTGGTTGGCATTCTCCTAGCTTCAGGGAAGTGCACTATTTCCCCAAGCATAAATCAGCAGCCGATGGAGGATTGATATATTCTTGTCATATGTCCCAAGAAGCAACTACTGGCTATGAAGTTGTCGACTCGCTATGCCAGCAGCTATGGATGGATAGCGTTTATGTTCCATATCGAAAAGGTGGTGAACTCCATCCAAGGGTGATGACCATGGTCACATTATCAGAGAGGCCACAGTACTTGACTTGACTTGAATCGAGGCCGGGGCACGTGGTCCATTGTTTAGTCGCTAGCTATAGCCTCACTTTTGTGAAACCCACGGGAAGGTTACTGAAAAGACTCTTTCTGAAAACAGACGACGATTGCGAAAGGTTCTAGGTATCGTCCCCCTAAGTGGAGATAGGGGGATTCGAACCACGAGTCCTGTTGATGATCCTTCAGGCTGACTCAAGCACACGCGTACGTCACTGCTACTCGTGAACTCATGCCAGTAAGAGCGTCTGGCTAGCCAATTTGTGTTCGCGGATTTCTGCGCTAATCAGCACATGTAGCTTCCCATGGTGTTCAGTTCTTCTCCTTACCAGGAAAGGGGGAGGAGGTTTTTTAAAAGAGGGGGCTTTGCCCCCTCAAACTCCCCCTCCTCGCGGGGTGAGGATAGATTGCCCTATAACCCTTTTACTTCTTCTTCCCCATCATCCCCACCACCCTGTCCAGTACCCTGTCCGCCACCTCCCGCTTGCTCATCAGGGGCAGGCTTTCGGCTTTGCCTTTTTTAGCTATTATGGTCACTTTATTAGTGTCAACGCCAAAGCCGCTGTCTTTAGCGGTGATGTCGTTTGCCACAATCAGGTCGAGCTTTTTCTCGGCAAGCTTCTTTTTAGCGTTGGCGACCAGGTTTTCGCTCTCGGCGGCAAAGCCCACTCTAATAAAATTACCCTCAACCTCCCCCAAGATATCCGGCGTCCTCACCAGCTCCAGGCTCAAGCTGGGGTCGGTTTTCTTTATCTTGGACTTGGCGGCAGTCTTGGGCTGGTAGTCAGCAACCGCCGCCGCCATAATCAGGGCATCGGCTTTAGTCACCGCTTTAGCCACCGCCCGCTTCATCTGGACGGCGGTCTCCACCGGGACAACGGTTATGCCCTCCGGCTCCGGCAGAGCAGATGCCGTAACCAGGGTCACTTCAGCCCCCCGGTCCCGTGCCGCCTCGGCAAGGGCGTAGCCCATCTTCCCCGAAGAGGGGTTGCCGATATAGCGCGCCGGGTCGATGCGCTCCCGGGTGCCGCCGGCGGTAACCACCAGGCTTTTACCGGCCAGGTCGGCGCTGCCGCCCAGCGCCCCCTCGATGGCAGCCATAATCTTGCCCAGATCAGCCAGCCGTCCCTTGCCCTTCGTCCCCGAAGCCAGACGGCCATATTCAGGTTCAACCACGGCAAATCCCCGTTTTTCAAGCTTGGCCAGGTTCTCCTGGTTGGCGGCATTCTCGAACATATTGACATTCATGGCAGGGGCTAAAATAATGGGGGCTTTAGTCGCCATCACCACTAAGGTAAGCATATCATCACAGATGCCGGCGGCAAGCCTGGCTATAGTCGCCGCGCTGGCCGGAGCGATAATCACCAGGTCGGCGGCTTCCCCCATGGCAACATGCCAGACGCCGTGCTCAGAGGCGTCTTCGAAGACATCGGTCATTGCTTTCCTGCCGGTGATACTGCGGAAAGTGAGCGGAGTGACGAACTTGGTCGCCGACTCGGTCATAACCACCTCGACCTTAGCCCCGGCCTGGGTCAGCTTGCCGGCAAGCTCTACCGCTTTGTAGGCGGCAATACTGCCGGTCACGCCCAATACTATAGTCTTGTTAGCTAACATTGTTACCCCTTATTCATCTCGTAGATAAGCCTCAGCCCGATGAGGGTCAGGTCGGGATTGACCACATCAATGACCCCCGTTTCCTTAGCGATGAGTCCGGCGTAGCCGCCGGTAGCCACCACTTTAGCCTTTACCCCCATCTCTTTGTGGATGCGGGACAGCATCCCCTCGACCAGGGAGGCGTAGCCGTAGATGACCCCCGACTGTATAGCCGCCACCGTGTTGGTGCCGATGACATGCTGAGGGTGGAACAGCTCCACGCGGGGCAGCTGTGCCGTCCGGGTGAACAGCGCCTCGGCGGCGGTGGCGATGCCGGTGGCGATAATGCCACCGATATAGTCCCCCTCTTTGGAGATAATGCCGAAGGTAGTGGCGGTGCCCAGGTCAATGACGATTATCGGCCCCCCGTAGAGATGGTGAGCGGCGGCGGCATCGGCGATACGGTCGGCGCCAACCTCCCTGGGGTTATCCATCCGGATACTCACCCCGGTCTTAACTCCCGCCCCCACCACCATCGGCTCGATATCAAAATAGCGCTTAAAAAGCTCCTCAAAGGTAGAAATCAGCGGCGGGACCACGCTGCACAGGGCTACCGCCTTAATATCGGTGGTATCCAGTCCCTGCTGGCGCAGCAGGTTAAACAGCAGGGCGGCGTACTCATCGGACATGCGGTGCACGCCGGTGGCCATATGCCAGGTGGCGCGGAGCTTCTCGCCGTCAAAGACGCCCAGGGTGGTGCTGGTATTACCGATATCAACCGCTAATAACATTCAGCTTTCCTCTATATTTTTAATATTTTTAATAACCACCGGCAGTTCCGGCAGCAGGTCGCTGGCAACCATGCCGGCATCACCCAATCTATTCCTGACCAGCTCACCGGCTTCCCCGTGGAGGTATACCCCGCAGGCGGCCGCCTCAAAGAGGGGCAGTCCCTGCGCCGCCAGCCCGGCGATAGCCCCGGTCAAAACGTCCCCGCTCCCCGCCGAAGCCAGCCCGGGATTAGCCACGGAGTTGATTACAGACCTGCCATCCGGAGAGGCGATAACGGTATAAGCCCCTTTCAGGACAACGGTCTTGTTCCACTCCGCCGCCCACTTCTTAGCCGCTGTCAGGCGGTCGGCCTGTATCTCAGCGATGGGCATTCCAGTCAGCCGAGCCATCTCTCCGGGGTGGGGGGTAACTATAGCGTCGGTAGCCAGCAGCTGCCACCACTTCGGGACATTAGCCAGGGTGTTCAGGGCGTCGGCATCCAGCACCAGCGCCGGCAACTCCCTTCGCTCTTTAGGCAACAGGATAGACCGCACCAGCTTTACCGCCGCCTCCCTCTGTCCCAGCCCGCAGCCCAGGAGCAGGACATTATAACCCTCAAACTGCTGGGATATCAACCGGGACGCCTCCGGGGAAACAACGCCGGGACGGGATTCGGGCAAAAGAAGATAGGTCACCTCAGTCAGCTTGGCCGCCAGGATTGACTGCAGAGTAGGCGTTGTCGCCAGTGTTACCAAGCCCGCCCCCACCCGTATGGCGCCGCTGCAGGCAAGGTAGGCGGCGCCGATATAATTCATCGAGCCGGCCACCACCAGCACCCGCCCGAAGCTACCTTTATTAGCCTGCAGGGGACGCTCGGGCAGAATCGAGCGGACCAGCTCGCCGGTGAGATACTCCGAGGTCGCTTCTTCAGCCATATTTTCAGGCATACCAATATCAGCCACGGTTAGCTTACCTACCCTTTCCGCCCCCGGGAAATTGAACAGGCCCGGCTTGGGAGTGCCCAGGGTTATGGTGTAATCGGCGTAGAGTGTCGCCGGGTCAACCGCCCCGCTGTCAGCGTTAAGCCCCGAGGGCAAATCCAGCGCCACAATACGCCAGCGCGGGCGTTTCTTTTTTGCCTTATTCACCCTGTCCAGCACCGAAAGAATGTTACCGCTAAAAGGTCGGGCGGTGCCGGTGCCGAACAGGGCGTCAACAACGGCGTCGGCCGAGGCCAGAGCCTCACTAAACTGGCTAAAGCCCTCGTCCTTGGCCGCCTCCACACAGTTTATGTCCCGCTCCCGAACCAGCTTCAGGTTGGGGTCATCGTCCCCTTTACGCCCCAGCAGATAGACGGTAACCTTGGCCCCCCAGTCGTGCAGGTGGCGGGTGGCAACCAGCCCGTCGCCGCCGTTATTACCCGGCCCCACCAGCAACAGTATGTGCCGCCCCTCAACACCCCCCAGGATGCGCCTCACCTCCTCGGCCACCGCCAAGCCGGCGTTCTCCATCAGCTTTTCACTGGGCAGGCCAATCTTGGCGCAGCTTTCCTCCAGCTGACGTGTCTGGCTCGCCGTCAGAATCTTCAAATAATAATCCCCCTTATCTTATCCAGACCGGCTTCCGCTTCTCCAGAAAGGCAGTCAGCCCCTCCACGCTGTTCTCCCCGGCCATCACCATGATAGCGTCGACGCCGGTCACCTCCAGCGCCTGCCGGAACTCCAGGTCAAAGTTGCGGTAGAGAGCCTGCCGCGCCTGGGTCAGGGCTAACCCGCTGTTAGCCGTGAACTGCTTGATAAACTCGTCAGCCGCCTTCTCCAACTCCTCGGCGGGCACGGCTTTATTTATCAACCCAATCCTCTCCGCCTCCTTGGCGTCGATACTGTTTCCGGAGAGGATAAGCTCAAAGGCTTTGCGCCGGCCCATAATTCGGGGAAAGAGCACGGAAGCCGGCGGCGGATAGACCCCCAGCTTAATCTCCGGCTGTCCCAGTTGCGACTTCTCCGAGGCAATCGCCATGTCACAGCCGGCCACTACCTCGCAGCCACCACCCAGCGCCACCCCGTTGACGATAGCTATGGTAGGCTTGTCCACATCGACTAACGAGATAAACAAGCGGTGGAATACCTCAACCATCCGGGGCAGCTTACCGCCCAGGTGGTCACCGACGGCAACCCCGGCGGAAAAGGCTTTATCACCGGAGGCGGTGATGGCAACCACTTTAACCTCGTCATCCGTCTTAAGCTCGGCCAGCGCCTGGCTCATCTCCTCCAGGGTTTCGATATCCAGGATATTCAGCGGCGGCCGATTAATGATAATCTTGGCAACCCCTTCCTTCTTCTCTACCAGTATATTCTTATAAGCCATGACTCTCCCCCTCTAGTATTTTCAATTTGAAGTGTAGCAATATAGTTTAATATGGTCAACTACCTCTTAAACTCTCCAGTCTTTTAGTCATCGCCTGCCAGTGTGTCCCCCGCCAGTAGAAGCGCTGGCAGTTCGGGCACTGCATAAACTGGCTTTGAGTTTTAAAAACATAGGGCGGCACCAGCTCTTTAACCTCATCTTTAGCCCTCTCCACCAGGGACTGGTTGCACTCCAAGCAGACGGTAAACGGCTTAAACCGGCTGTCCAGCCCCAGGGTATCCACCACCTGGCGAATCTGCCGCTCCGGCTGGTCGCTGTCGATAAGCACCGCCTTAATCTGTCCGCTGGTTATCAGCCGCCGCTTCATAATCAGGGTATCCCGGCTTAAGATAACCCGCCCCTCGGCTTTAGCCATAGCCACCAGCTCGGAATCGTCGTCACCGTCAAAGAAGCGGGCGTCGTAGCCCATCAGCCGCAGCCAGCGGGCCAGCTTGCCCACATTACAGTCAACAATAAACTTCGGGGTGTCTGCCATACCCCACCCCACTTTAAATCTATTCCCGCCCGCCGCCCTTCTCCCCAGTTGTTTTTCTTCCCATACCCACCCACCCAAAAGGCTTTGCCTCTTAGACTCTCTACCCCACCCCCCTTTTGTGGGGAAAAATTACATCTTCTCCCCTCCCCCCTTTTTAAGGTGTTGGTAAAGAGGTCTAACCTCTATAGGGCGGGAGGGTGGGAAGTAAAACACACTCTAAAAATCGGGTTGGGCTTCCCTCTTTGCCCTCTAAATATTAATCTCCATCCCCTCGTAGGCAAGGGTGATGGAACAGTCCAGCGCTTCAGCCACCGCCGCCAACTCGGCGGCTATCTCCTCCTCCAGGTTAGGGCTCATATGGATTGCCACCACCGGGGGGATATAGCCGTTGACCTCCTGAAAACTAGCCAGCTCCTGCTTTAAGAGGCTGGGGGCGAGGTGTCCCGACTCGCCCGCCCACCCGGCATATCTATCCGAAGAGGTCACCTCGATAATAAGCAGCTGCGGCTTAACCCTTTGCCAGCATTCGGCTAAGCCCGGCCCGGTATCCCCGCTATAGAACACCGAACTGCCGTCGGCGGAGGTCACCTGGTAGCCCACGGTGGGCACCCCGTGCTTCACCGGCACCGCCAGGACGGTATAGCCCTCAATCGTTACCGCCTTATTCGGCTCTAACGCGGCAAGGCTGAGGGTGGGCTTATCCTCCGGCTTCCGCCGGAAATCGGTGTAAATCTCGCTATTAAAAAAGTGTCTGGCTAAAGCGTCCAGTGCCGCCGGGATGGAGTAAATCTTAACAGCGGCGCCGCCCAGGAAAAGGCTCATGCCCAGTGCCGGGATGTCCCGGACGTGGTCATAGTGCTGGTGGGTGAGCAGCAGGGCTTTGATTTTCTTTTGCTCTGCCAGCGACAGGCTGGAGGTAAGGCTACCGGCGTCTATGGCTAAAACACCGTCAATAAGCAGGCTGACCATCTTCTGGCTTTGCCTTTCGCAGTTGTGAGCGCCTAAAACCCGGATTTTCACTTTCAGTCAATCACCAAGCCGCCACTTCAGCACCGGCCAGCGGCTTAATTTTATTTTTCAGGAAATAGACCATAAGGTAGCAGAACGGCGTATCCAGCGCGGCTATAGCCAGCTTAATCACATACTGGGTAATGAGCATATTCACCAGGATGCTATTAGGTACCGTTCCCCAGAAAGCGATGGTGATGAACAGCCCGGTATCCAGCGCCTGGGAAACCATCGTGGAGGCGTTATTGCGCAGCCACAGGAACCTGGCTCTTGTCTTCTTTCTCCAGAACTGGAAGGCAAAGACATCGTGGTGCTGGCTCACCAGGTAGGCAATCATCGAAGCCAGCACAATCCGGGGCACCATGCCCAGCACGGACTCATAAGCCGCCTGCCCCTCCCAGAAAGAAGCCGGCGTCAGCAATCGTCCGCCGACCACCAGTATCACCATCAGGATACTGGCGCCGAAACCCAGCCAGACAACTTTCTGAGCTATCTTTCTCCCGTAAAGCTCGGCGATGACATCGGTAAACAGAAAGGTCAGCGGGTAAGCAATTATGCCGGCGGGGACAATCCAGCCCCAGACGGAGATTAGCTTTACGGTGATGATATTGGCGGTAATCAGGCAGGTCACGAACAGGGTGGCTAATACTGCTAGAACCATCCTATATCCAGCGCTTACTGCGGAAGAAATAGAGCATCCCGCAGGCAATCACTATCCAGACGGCAAAGACCAGCGCCAGGGCAAGGGGGGAGCTCTGGAAAGGCAGCGGGATATTCATGCCGTAAAGCGAAGCCACCACGGTCAGGGGCAGCAGGATAGTGGCGATGGCGGTCAGCACCCGCACCACCTCGTTGGTGCGATGGGTGGCCAGGGAATCATGGGTATCGCTCAACCCCTCGATTATCTCTTTATATTCATCCAGGGCGTCCCAGAGCTTATCGACGTGGTCGGTCATATCGCCAAAATAGACCTCCATGTCCATCGGGGTAAAGCGGCGAATCTTGGGCTCCATACTGCCGATAACCGCCCGCAACGGCCAGATAATGCGGCGGAAGGAGATAACATCCCGCCGCAGGGTGGAAATTTCCCGCACCGTGCCCCGCATACTCTCGGAAAAGATATTATCCTCCACCTCCTCGATATTACCGCCAATCTTATTCAATATCGGCAGGCAGTAGTCAACCAGCCGGTCAATTACGCGGTAGAGGAGGTAGCCGGAGCCCTGGCTGAAGTGCTCCTGTTTTATCTCTTCGTCGGTCTGGCACTGGTTGAACAGCTTTACCAACGGCTTAAGGTCACCCTTATGCAGGGTGATTAAATAGCCCGGGCCGATAAACACCGATACCTGGCTGGCGGTAGTCACCCTCGCCTCGGGGTTGAATACGGGAAAGTGAAAGACCAGGAACAGGTAGTCGTCATAGACATCTATCTTGGGCCGCTGGATGCGGCTGAGGCAGTCGTCCAGGTCGAGGGGGTGGAAGGGGTAGCTCTCCGCCAGGTAGTCCGTCTCCAGCCGGGTCGGCGCCTCGATATTAACCCAGGTCAGCTCCCCGGCGATAACCGATTCCACATGCAGCTTGGCCTCGGCGTTTGTTTCGACCTCGGCGCCAGCCTTCTTTTTCCGTATTCCGGGTACCGATACTTTTCTCATTTTCGGCATAGCCATGATAACTCGACCTTCGCCCAATATCGCCCTATTTTAGCACAATTAGGCTCATAGAGGAATACCTTTAATTAATCGGGACGCCGTTATTGCCTGATGGCAACTGGTCTGCTAAACTGGAAGAGGCTTTTCAAGGGAGAATAAAGGTGTCGGGCAGGATCAAACCCCCCTGGGGTCATAACTTCAAAGTAAGACTGAAGCAGATGCTGGGAATGAAAATCTTTATCTGCGACAGCTGCAAGTGGAACTGGCGCAGCTCATGCCACCGCCCGGAACGCCCCAACGCCACCTGGTGCCCCGACTTTGAAAAGCGGGGGTAGCCCTACTTCCTCTCCAGAACTACTGCCATCCCCTGGCCGCCG
>Ga0307428_1000654_pt1 | contig 20436 bp, 25 predicted proteins | sample SalMarWE160240MG_FD_202161 | JGI IMG/M metagenome (GOLD analysis project Ga0307428, IMG submission 202161) | Salt marsh sediment microbial communities from the Plum Island Ecosystem LTER, Massachusetts, United States - WE1603-240 | ecosystem: Environmental > Aquatic > Marine > Intertidal zone >...
TATTTACATCCAAATAATTGTAAAAAATAGTAAATTTTTAGTCTTTCAAAAGTGCACTTTTGATTTGTAAAAGAGTGCACTTTTGAAATGTAACTAACACTTTTTACAAAATATTTTTTACAAAAAAAGAATAATTCTATCTTTAATTTTATCTACTTTCTTCTTAAGATTTTTACAACTGCGGGTAAAAAATTACAGACATCTTCCTTGACTACCACTTCCGCCAAATAGTCCAAATGGGTAGACATAAAATTAATAATAATCAATTTACCTCCTCTATCCAGACAATATTGAGGTAACATATTCACCGGGCTAATCTGGAGCGATGAACCAACAGTCAACATTAAATCTGCCCGCGAAGATAAATAAATAGCGTTATCCAGATCGGGAAGCATTTCTCCAAACAGGACTACATTTGGTTTAAATACTCCACCACATTTACAATAGGGAACTTTCTCTTCACTTGTTTCTATTTTTTTTAGCAATAACTCCGAAGAGATCATCTTTCCACATTTTCGGCAAACAGCTTCTCTTAAAGTTCCATGAACTTCAATAATTTTTTTCGAGCCTGCCCTCTGGTGCAGGTTATCGATATTTTGAGTAATGATACATTTTACATAATCCATCTCTTCCAACCGAGTAATAGCCTTGTGTGCAGGATTGGGAGAAACTCGAGATAACATCTCAATACGAGGTCGATAAAAATGATAAAAACGCTGGGGGTTTTCCTCAAATGCCGTTATAGAGGTAACTTTAAAGGGGTCTATCTTCTCCCAGATACCCTTGCCTGGAGTTCTAAAGTCTGGTATCCCCGACCCGGTGCTTACTCCCGCTCCGGTTAGTACAACTGTATATTTAGATTCTTTAATTAATTCAGCTACTCGATTAATTTTATCATTATTAATTATATTTACCATTAAAATACCTTAATTTTCTAATTATCTTGTTCTATCCTATTTTATAACCTAAGGGGGCTTCCCTCTCTGGCTGAAGTAGAATAACTTCTCCACCCTCTTTCATTACTCCTAAAATTAAAACCTCTGATTTAAGCCCGGCTATCCTTTTGGGAGGAAAATTAACTACCGCCACAATCTGTCGGTTAAGCAAATCTTCTTTAGAATATAGTTTAGTAATCTGAGCAGAAGATGCCTTTACGCCTAACTCTCCAAAATCAATCTTTATTTTATAGGAGGAATTCCTGGCTTCTTTAAAATCTAAGACTTCAATTATTCTGCCTACGCAGATATCTATTTTCTGAAAATCTTCAAATGTTGCCATAATCTTCTATTTCATCCTTTCAATCTCTTTATTGTGCTACTAATACTCCCCACTCCAATTTAGTTTCTGTAACCGGAAAGGCATCTATACCAGCTCCCTCTATCACCTCACCCTTCGGAGTAGGGCAAGCTTTTCCAATCATCATATTTTCCATCTTCACTTGCCAGCCAGCGTCACGAAAAGATTCCAGAGCAGAATTCCGAAATAAAAATTTGCCTAATCCGATTTTTTTAATCACTTCTGCATTTGCTTCATCGTCCTCTGGATAAAATTGAGAAATAATAAAAAACTTACCTGAAATAACCCTCTTTAATTCAAACAGGAGGTTTTCGGGTTCTTCAATATTGATAAGACCTAAATTTGTAGTCATCATTTTAATTGCTCCGTCTTTAAAAGGTGAACGTCGAGCGTCGAAAGCTAACAGACTAACCCGTTCATATAAACCGAAAAACTCCAACCATCGACGATTACGACGTAATATTTGAGGACTAAAGTCAGTAAAAACAATTGGTTGTTCAAGTTTACGTATAAGTAATTCTGCTAAATCACCCCTTCCGGAAGCAAGATCAATAATTGGACCATCAAAAATAGAGAGCTGAGCGATAATGTAATTAATCTGAGCATTATTGCATTTCAGATATTCCGGAGCATATAATTTAGAATAAGCTAAATTTGCTATTGCTTTGGCCTGGGCAAACTCCCCCCGTTCTTCTAAAATCTGCGCTCTAAAAAATTGGTCAGCAGGGTTTAAGGTATTTAACGGCGTATCCATTAATTTGCTTTCAATTTGAGGATTTTCACGAAGGTATTTAACTAATTGACTATCAAGCTGCTCCCAAAGATCATTGCGGGGTAAATCGGGAGTTAGGAAAAGAGCAATTCCTTCTTTGACACGATAAGTACTACCACACTTTTTACAATTTACTTCAGCTTCCTCAATTCTATCCCTCTGATGCTGGATAATTTTCCAGTTTAATTCCCCGTGGCAGGATGGGCATTCCAACATCTCTATCAGGAAATCTTGCATGTGCTTTCTCCTTATACTGCTGACATTATATCCTTATTATTAAAAAAGTAAAAAATGCATAAAAATATTCCTTCACTATTATATGCATGTTTATTATTTTATCATAAATTAAATTAAATAAAAAATATAACCAAAAGAGAGAGCAAAAATGCTAATAATGGTTAAATATAAAATTAATGTTTTACCGCCAAAAGACTTTCTTAGGACTAAAAGAGTCCCCCAGTTAGTAACCGGCCCCGCTATGAGCAATACCATCCCCGCCCCGACATTCATGCCCTGGGAAACAAAAGCATGAACTAAAGGTACACTGGCAGTGGAACAGATATACATTACCAAACCAAAGACAAGACTGAACATATAACCAAATCCGCCACTAAAATAGTTTCCTACAAATTCCCCCACCAGAGCAATTGTGGACACTAAGACCGCCAATATTAATCCTAAAAATATTTCGGGTTCAATCTCTCTCAATAAATCCCAAAATATTTATCGACTCCCACACCTTTACAGGCGTGGGAGTCGCTTTAACAGACTATTGTCTGTCCCGCGACTTGCCGGGAACTTGCTCTCATCCCCACCTTAACAGATGGGAAGTTCCCGCTAAATTAAAATTCTGTCAATTGTCCGAATAACTTTATCTTTAGACATATTTCAACATCCCCATTAATGCCTTTTGAGCAGATTTAATGATTCCTTCTGGCAGTTCGATGGCATAACGTTCCTCCCTCAGCGAGAGGTATACATCATTTAGAGTGGTTAGCTTCATATTTCGGCACATCTTAGCTGTACCAGCTGTATAAAACTCCTTCCCCGGATTTTCCTTTTTTAATCGATAGATAAGCCCTTCCTCTGTTCCTATGAGAAATCTCTTCTTATCCGATTTTTCAGCAAAGTTCAACATACCACTGGTCGATAACACCTCATCAGCAAGGTCAATAACTGATGGATTACACTCCGGATGGACAAGAAGAAGTGCATCAGGAAATTTTTCCTTGGCCAGACGGACCTCTTCTTTCCTTATTTTTTCGTGAACATAGCAGTAACCGTTCCAGGGAATAATTTCTTTATTGGTAAATCTCTGGCAATATGCGGCAAGGTTTTTATCTGGAGTAAAGATTATTCTCTCTGTCTTGAGATTCCTTACCACTTCTATTGCATTTGCCGAGGTACAACAAATATCCGATTCAGCTTTTACATCTGCATTGGTATTTACATAGGAAACCACTTTTGCATCAGGGTATTTTTCTTTTAATGTTCTTAAGTTCTCAAGAGTTATCATATCTGCCATCGGACATCCTGCTTCCTTCCTGGGGAGGAGAACCTTCTTTCCAGGTGAAAGTATCTTTGCAGTCTCTGCCATAAAGCGAACACCGCAAAAAATGATTATCTTTGTATCTGTTTTCGCCGCTTCCCTGGAAAGTTCTAACGAATCACCTAAAAAATCAGCAATATCTTGAATCTCCGGTCTTTGGTAATTATGAACCAAAATAATAGCATTCTTCTCTTTTTTCAGTTTAGTAATTTCTTCCACAATGTTCATTTTTTTTAACCTGTTTATTTTGCTAAATTAAAAAAGTATTTATAACTATAGTACCACTCGACATTCTAACAAAAGAACTTTTTTTGCAGTAAGTAATTCGTCATCTTATAAGCTAAATCATCTTCAAGTATAATCTTTTCGTCCAACTTCTCTAAGTGAATTATTATTTCCAGTATATACAACGTTACGACTGAAGGGAGCAATGTCCTGAAAGGCGAGGGGCGATAGCCCCGTAGCGTATATGATGTGTTAGATAAAATTTTTAGCTTTATAAATAAGTTACTCCCTTTAGTCATTTTAAAACCCTTGTAGAATTTAATATTGCCAGCAATGCAACACCCACATCAGCAAATACAGCCTCCCACATAGTTGCTATCCCAAGGGCGCCTACGGTCAAGAATATCCCTTTAACTCCCAATGCAAAACCGATGTTCTGCAAGACTATGCCCCTAGTTCTTTTCGCAATTTTAACAGCCTCATGAAGTCTTGATGGTTCATCGGTCATTAAAACTATATCAGCCGCTTCTACTGCAGCATCTGACCCCAATGCTCCCATAGCTACACCAATGTCTGAACGCATTAATACGGGAGCATCGTTTATGCCATCGCCCACAAACGCTATTAGGTCTTTATTATTTACCTTCTTTTTCATCAATTCCTCAATTTTTTCTACCTTTTGTTGGGGTAATAATTCTGCAAAATACTCATCCAATCCCAGTTTTTGAGAAACTGCCTTCGCCACCTCCTGACTGTCTCCTGTAAGCATAATCTGCCTTTTTACTCCAATATCTTTTAGTCTTTGAATGGCTATCCTCGTATCTTCTTTGATTTCATCAGAGATGATGATATAACCAGCATATTTATAATCAATAACTACATGAACTACGGTTCCTTCAACATCACAGGTATCGTGCTCAATATTCTCTCTGTGGAGGATTTTATCATTTCCAACTAAAACATAATGCCCCTCTACTCTTGCCTTTATACCATAGCCGGAAATTTCCTCGTAACTTTCTATTTTCCTCTCATCTATTTTTCTATTAAAGGCTTCAAGTATTGATTGGGCAATGGGATGGCTGGATTGGCTCTCTGCCTGGGCAGCAAATTTTAATATTTTATCCTCTGGAAAATTATTTTTGGTGACAATTTTGGTAACCCTGAAAACGCCTTTTGTCAAGGTCCCGGTTTTATCCCACACAACTGTATGAAGGTTGTTAAGTCCCTCCAAATAATTTGAGCCTTTTACCAGAATTCCTCTTTTAGAAGATGCGCCAATCCCCCCAAAAAACCCAAGAGGAATAGAAATGACAAGGGCACATGGACAGGAAATCACTAAAAATATGAGTGCTTTGTATATCCATTCTGAGAAGGTTTCTTCGTGAGCAAACATGGGGGTAAATACTGGAATATGGTAAAGTATCACTGGTACTATAGCAAGGGTAAAAGCGCTAAAGACTACTGCTGGAGTATAATATTTTGCGAATTTGGTGGTAAATTTCTCAATAGGAGCCTTTTTACTGGCGGCATTTTCCACTAAATCCAATATTTTAGATACAGTAGATTCGCTGAATCTTTTTGTTACTTGAACAGTTAAAAGTCCTGTTTTGCTTATCATCCCCGAAAGAATTTCATCTTTTGCTTTCACCTTTCTTGGCACCGATTCCCCAGTTAAAGCAGAAGTATCCACTAGCGAGGAACCATCTAAGACAATCCCATCAAGCGGAACCCTTTCACCAGGTTTTACCATGATTACATCGCCAACATTAACCTCATCAGGGTCTACTTTCTTTGTTTCTCCGTCTATCTTTAAATTTGCATAATCCGGTCTTATCTCCAGTAGAGATTTAATTGATTTTCGCGATCGATTTAAAGCTATATCCTGAAACAATTCACCAACTTTAAAAAATAGCATGACTGCCACTGCTTCTGGAAATTTCTTTATTGCAAAGGCTCCCAATGTAGCCACAGTTAATAAAAAGTTCTCGTCAAAAACCCGTCCGTGAAATACATTTCTAATAGCCTTCCAGACTATATCTCTCGCAATGATAATGTAACTCAACAAAAATAGAGAAAGTTCTCCCCAGAAAGATAACTCGAATATCATAGCTCCAACACATATGAATGCTCCTAATCCAATTATTATAATTTCTTTTCTCATGTTAAATGTGTCTCCTTTTCTGGATGGGAACACACTTCCCTGCAGACTTGACTTGAATTTTTCATGTCTGGGTTATGTGTAGACTTATTTAATATATTATTCTCCTCTCTGTATCTGCTAAAAATTTATCTAACTTTGGGATAATCGCTTCTTTTATGTTTTTCTCCTTATTTTCTAACTTCTCGATTTATCGTTAAACTAAATGTAAACCTTATCCTTTTAATTTAATCCTGTAAATCAGGTATTAGATTAGGTATTTGGAACACTTCTATTTCAACATATAAGTTAATTCTTGCATCTGGTATCTGAGGATCATTTGAATAAATATGGAGATGTTTTTCGTCTTTTCCCGCATAATCAGTAGTATCATAGATCACTTTAAGTTCAGCTGACTCTCCCGGTTTAATGTGGGTAGTAGAAATTGAAACCTCTATGCAGGCACAAGATTCTTTTACTCCTTCAATAATTAAGTCTCCTTCTCCTCTATTTTTTACAATAAAAATATGGGTGGGCTTTGCGCCTTGGGTCACCTTTCCAAAATCCCATTCTTCTTCTGAAACTAGAATCCTTGGTTGAAGTCCAGGATTATTTTGGGTAGTATTAGAAGGATTATTTTGGATATTACTAAATACTAAAACACCCCCCAATATAATTATTACTCCTATAAGAAAAAAAATTATTGTATTTTTACGCATTATTTTCACCTCCTTTTCTCTTTCTTTTTCAAAAATAAATCTATGTCAATAATATAGATCAGATTTTTCTTTAGGGACAACCTTTCCATCCTGGAGATGGATTATTCTTTGAGTGGCCTGGGCTAATTCCAAATCATGAGTAGCAATAACTATAGCCAGGCCTTTTTCACTTAAACTCTTAAAAAGTTCTAAAATATGCTCTCCAACTTTTGTCTCTAATTTACCGGTGGGTTCATCAGCAACAAGTATCTTGGGATCATTAATTAAAGCCCGTGCAATACCTGTGCGTTGTTTGTCTCCCCCGGATAAAAATTTTACCTGAATTCCTTCTTTATCTTTAAGATTCACTTCTTTTAGCAAATCTAATATATTTTTCGCGTTAATGTATTTCTTTGCAAAAATTAAAGGTAATTCTACGTTTTCTCTAACAGTTAAGGATGGAATTAAATAAAACCGCTGGAAGATAAAACCAATATTCTCCCTTCTGATCTTTATTAAATCAATCTCCTCAAGAGAAGCAACATCATTATCACCAATCTTTAAACTCCCTGCTGTAGCCCTATCAAGGCAGCCAATCAAGTTCATTAAAGTGGTTTTTCCTGAGCCAGAAGGACCAACAATTGAAAAAATTTCACTACCTTTAATTTTTAAATCCACTCCATCAAGAGCTTTAACAATTTCTGAACCTCGATGATAATATTTTTTTAAATTCTTTGCTTCTAAAACTATCTTATCCTGCATTTTATTTTACCAACCTTTCATCCTTTTCCATCTTCCCATCATTTAAATGAATCACTCTGTCCGCTGAATAACCTAATCTGACATTGTGAGTAGCAACTACAATTGTTAAACTTTTTTCCCTATTAAGATCTCGAAATAGATTAAAAAGTTCTTGTGCATTCCTACTATCTAAGTTACCTGTTGGTTCATCCGCAAGAAGAATCTCAGGATTATTAGCTAAAGCTCTGGCCACCGCTACTCTTTGTAATTCTCCTCCGCTTAATTCATTAGGAAAATGAGTTAATCTATGACCTAACCCAACTCTTTTCAAGAGATCTCTTGGTCTATTATTGTTTTTATAATTTCGGGTAAAAATCAGAGGTAATTGAACATTTTCCAATGCATTTAAAAATGAAATTAAGAAAAAATCCTCAAATACAAACCCAATTTCCTCGACTCGGATACGGCTAAGTTTTTCTTCATTAAATTTTGTAGGGTCACATCCTAAAATATCTAACTTGCCTGAAGTAGGTCTGTCTAAACATCCGATCAAATTTAGAAAGGTAGTCTTTCCTGCGCCTGATGGTCCCATTATAGTGACAAATTCACCTTTTTTTATCTCAATATCTATTTCCTTTAAGGCTATTATTTTTTGGGATGCAGAAGAATATACCTTCTTTAGCTTATCGGCTTTTACAATATGCTCTCTCATTATTCTCCACTCCTTATTACTTCAATAGGTCTCATTGAAGCTGCCTTAAATGCCGGATACAGTCCCGAAATTATACCTACAATTATTACTCCCAGGAAAGAATAAACTAAAAGATCGGGAGTAATTAAGAGTAATCTACCACTTGGGGCATAAGGCATTACTTTTCTTACTAAAAGTTCGGTCAAATTTCCACCAAAAATCGCAATAACTGAGCCAAAAATACCACCTAAAGTACAAATAATAAGCGTTTCCATCCAGATGAGTTTAAATATATCTGACCTTGAGGCTCCTATTGCCTTCATAATACCTATTTCTTGTGTTCGCTCAAAGACGCTCATTAATATGGTATTAATAACCCCAATAATAGCTACAAATATTGCGATAAAGGCAACAGACATAATCAATATTTTAGCTGAATTTACCAGATTTAAGATTGTCCCCTTAACCTGGCTCATGCTTATTACTTGAATACTGGCAATCGGATATAGTCTCTCTTCAAATTCTGAAATTTTCTCAATTTGTTTTAGCTTAATACCGATACCTGTCAGTTTGCCTTCTACATCAAAGACTCTTTGAGTTGTTTTCAGAGGTAAAAATACTGCTCCATCTTCCTGAGTAGCTGTTCTTTCAAAGATGCCTACAATAGTAAAAGTAATATCTTTATCCGGTATAGAAATTTTATCTCCAACTGATTTTTGTTCTGATTCTGCTGCTTCGTATCCTAAAATTGCTTCATTGGCATTTTCGGCTGAGAACCATCCTCCAGATTTAAACTTAACATTTGGCTTAAGTTCAATGTAGCTTTTTTCAATTCCTAAATAATTAGTAAAACCGCCTTTACCACCTTGTTTTTCAGGATCATAGGCTAACTGAGCAAGAAGAGGTGTGATTTTATCAATATCAGGATCACTTATTATTTGATTATAAATATCCTCATCTATAAATCTAAGACCTGCTTCTCCGTTAAGTATCATGGTTGCTGCCTCGTAAGGACATCCTTTAGCAGTTACAACAACTTGATATCCCATCTTATCAACATCAGAGGTTAATGCCTCTTGATACCCGGCATTAAAACCTAAAAGAGCGACTAAAACTGCTACCGCTACTGCTACTCCACCAATGGTTAAAAAAGAGCGAGATTTTCTCCGTTTCAAATTCTTATAAGCTAAAATAAAAAATTTCATTAAAATTCGACTCCCTTTCCATTAATGCTTATTCTTCCATTTTTATTCTCTGTTACCCCTTCCACAACTACTTTTTTCCCTACCTTCGGAGGAATGCTAAGACCAGAAGGATTAATGTCTACATAAATTGTACCTGTCTTATCTTCTAAAAAGAACCAACATCCTGAGGAGCATTCTCGGACAATCTCCCCTTCCAATCTGACTGTTTGGTCAAGATATTCATTTGGATTAGTATAAATATCTTTTACATTGACAACTCTTTTTTCTGTAATTTCAACACCATACCTCTCACTGTTATTGCTACTATTGCCACTGCAACCTGAAACACCCAATATGACTAATAAAATAATTAGTAATGCAGCAATTAATCTAATGTTCTTTGTTTTTCTCATCTTTTCTCCTTTTTCTACAAAAATAATCATAACACCTACCCTAATTCATATTTAGGCGTTACAAATGGTTTCGGAAAAACTTTTTTATGTAATACTACTTATCCTATTAAATAAGTAGTAATTAAATTTAAAAATAAAACACCATGCTTATTTATGGATTTATTATTCGTCTAAAATTAGAAGTTCTAATGTTGGCAATTAATTTTATTTTCCCAAATCAAATATGTTTTTTCATCCTAATCTCAAACTAACAGAATCCATGCAGTGGTGGTTGATGTTTATCTGATTTCTTAATATATTTTTCAGGATTATCATCAAACTCTTTTTTACATCCTGCAGAGCAAAAATATAAAATTCTATCATTGTATGTGCTTTTAAATTTTGCTGTCAATTTATTTACTTCCATCTTACATACCGGATCAATAGCCATATTTATCACCTCCTTTTTATCCATTCGTATTTTTTTTAAAACAACTCTTTACGGTGGGCATTTGCCGCATATTGACCTGAATAAGGTAGTACTTAAGTAACGGTCTCCCCGATCAGGTAAAATTACTACGATTATTCCAGAATCCATCTTTTTGGCTATGCGCAAGGCTCCTACAATCGCTGCACCACTGGACATGCCTACAAAAATACCTTCTTTGGTGGCAAGTAATCTGGTTACTTCGTAAGCTGGGTCATCCTCAACGGTGATTTTCTCATCCAATTTTTCTGAGTGGTATATCTTGGGAACAATTGACTCTTGCATATTTTTAAGCCCTTGTATTTTATTTCCTACCGTTGGTTCAACTCCGATGATCTTAACTTGTGGTTTTCTTTCTTTTAAATATTTAGTCACTCCCATCAGAGTTCCTCCGGTCCCCATACCCGCTACAAAAACATCTATTTTCCCCATGGTTTGAAAAAATATTTCCGGCCCGGTGGTCTCATAATGAGCAAGAACATTATTCTCATTTTCAAATTGATTGGGCATATAATATTTATCCGGCTCTTCGGCAATGAGCTGATGAGCCTTCCTGATGGCACCATCAGTCCCTTCATTTGCCGGAGTAAGCACTGCTTCAGCCCCAAAGGATTCAATAATCCGACGCCTTTCTAAACTCACACACTCAGGCATGCAAAGTTTTACTTTGTATCCCTTAGCTGCTCCTATCATTGCCAGGGCAATTCCAGTATTTCCTGAAGTAGGTTCAAGTATTATTTTTCCTCTGGTAAGTTCTCCTGACTCTTCTGCTTTTTTGAGCATATAGTAGGCAGGACGATCTTTAACTGAACCACCAGGATTACTTCCTTCAAGCTTGCCAAAAATTCTTACCTTTGAATTTCCATTTAGATTATTTAACTCAACAAGTGGCGTACTACCAATAGCTGACAATAGGTTCATAATTTCCTCCTAAACAATTTTTTATATTGCAATTTTTTATAACTATTTTGCATCCTGTATAAGGAATTAATTAACTTTTCAAAGCTTTTTTCATTTTTTCAAATTCTTTTTCGGTAATTTCTCCCTTTGCAAATCGTTCTTTGGTAATATCTAAGGAAGTTTCGCTAAACCCCCCAGTATATCTATTAGATTTTGTATTGGTGATAATGAAATAAATTATCAATCCAATAACAATTGCAAACATGAACATCATAAAGATCCCTCCACTTCCAAAATTCATCATTTGATTCCACCCCCATATAAACCCACAACCTTCAACATCAGCTAATGCAACAACTGGAAGCATAAATAATATTACAAAAACTATAATCAATATTCTCATAAATTTCACCTCTTTCGTTTATCTAATATTCGCGAAATAAGATAGCAATAATTAGTTTATTCCCTTTTGCGAGTTCGCTAAATCCTCTAAAGTAACAGAGCTAAGTTCGGCGGAAATTTTTTCATCTAATTTTTCCCAGATACTTCGAGTTGCACATTTGGAAACCCGGGGACAAACAGAGGGATTTTTAACGCATTCCACACAACTTATACTCCCTTCCAGAGTTTGCACAATCTCTTTGAGAGTTATTTGGAAAGGAGATTTGGCTAACCGATATCCTCCATGGGCTCCTCGAGAAGAACTTATCAATCCACTTGACTTAAGGGGGATAACCAGGTGACTTAAATATTTTTCGGAAATCTCTTCCTTTTCGGCAATATCCTTTAAAAAGATAGTCCCTTTATTAAAATTTAAGGCTAATTCTAACATTAACCTTGTCCCGTATCTTGCTCTGGTAGAAAGCCTCATAAAATTCACCTCACTCAATTACTACTATTACCATTACTTTAGTAGTGATTATAATATAAAAAAATATTTTTGTCAACTATTAATTCGTACCGAGTAGATAGTATTTAGTATATAGTGAAAAAAGAAAAAGAAGATAGGAGTCAGAATGAATTCGTATTTCGTGAATCGTATCTCGTATGTATAATTACCCAGTTAGCCAGTTCACCAGTTAAAATAAAGCTTACAAGTTGCAGGTGCGAGTTACAAATTAGCAGGGAGAAGTAGGGGCGTATCGTTATACGCTCTTATAAGGTAGTGACACGGCGTGCCGTGTGAAAAAATAGACAGGCGGAACGTCTGTCATACTGAGGGTAGACACAAGGTCTACCCCTACTAATTTAATTAGTTAATTAATTGGTCAATTGGTCTTTATCTTTGCCTTAATTGGATAATTGGTCAATTGCTAAATTGGCAAATTACTTAATTGTATTTTACTTACACTTGTAGCCTGCAACTATACGCTAAACGCTGTATGCTCTACGCTAATCTTATACTAACGACTAAATTATTTCATAACTCGTATTTTTAATTGGTCAATTGAATAATCTTGCATCTTGTATCTTGTATCTTGCAACTATTAACTGAAAACTGCGAACCGAAAACTTGCTTTAAACATTAAATCGAAAATTGATTATGTCTCCGTCTTCGATGATAGCATCTTTACCTTCAATCTTTAGTAGACCTTTTTCTTTTACTACATGCATGGAACCAAGAGTAACCAAATCCTGATACCTGGCTATTTCTGCCCGAATAAAACCCCTTTCTATATCAGAATGCACTTTCCCAGCAGCTTTTTTGGCGATAGTACCTTTTTTAATAGTCCAAGCCTTGGCTTCGTTTTCGCCCATAGTGAAAAAAGATATCAATCCCAGGTGCTTATAACACACCCGGGATAATCTTTCAATCCCTGATTCTTTCAGCCCTAAATCTTCTAAAAATAGTTGCCTTTCATCTGCTTCCAGCTCACTTATTTCCATCTCCATCTTGCCACAGATATTTAAACTGGCCATATTACTATCTTGAATAACCTGGTCTAATTTCTCTTTTTGAGGATATGATTTTGACCTAAATTGTTCTTCGCTAAGATTTAAGGCAATAATAATCGGTTTTGGGGTATAAAAACTGAAACCACTTATTTTTTTTACTTCATCTTCAGAGAATTCAAGGTTAGAAAGAAAGAAGTCGTCACTCAGTCCCTGGTTACATTTCTCTAAAATTTCCATTTCCACTAATTCCTCATGAGTTAATTTCTTTTTAGATTTTTTTAATCGCTCTATCCGATTTTCTACTACCTCTAAATCCCTGAGTAAAAGTTCACATTTTAAATTTTCTATCTGAACAATTGGATCTTTCTCACCAGCAACCGCCGGGTCTTCAAATAATCTGATTACAAACAGCAAGGCCTCAGCATCCTGGATAAGACTAAATATTTCTGCCTTCTCTTTTGCTGGTAACTCCGGAGAAATCCCACCAATGTCCACAAATTCAATATTAGCATAAGTGGTTTTTTTGGGATGGTAGAGGGAACTTAAATAATCTATTCTCTGGTCATAAACAGTGGCTATTCCTACATTTTTAGTACCCTTTGAGGAATAAACTGATGTCTCTTTATGTTGACCAGTCAAAAGATTAAACAGAGTGGTCTTTCCTACTAAAGGCATCCCCACAATTCCAATTTTCATTTTTTCTCTCCCCATTTTGTATCTCGCAAAGAAAAAGTGCTATTTCATTATAGCAAATACATTTCAAAAATAAAAATAAGAATTATAAATCAGTATCGAGTATATAGTATCGAGTATCGAGTATTAAGATTTTATAGGTGGGTTATCATCCAATTATTGTACTGGAAAAAAGAGAAATACATATAAATTATCTTATATATTGTATCTCCTGAAAAATGAAACATTGTCGGTTTGTTACCAGTTGAATCATCAAGAGAAAATGAATGGTACGCTTTATACTTTTTTTATCTTTCCGTTATCCATCAGGTAAGTACAATCAGTAGTCTCTTTTAAAAATTTTTTATCATGAGAGATAATTATGTAAGATAAATGGGGATGGTTATTTAATATTTGAACTATCTTTTCGATAGTCTCCTCGTCAAGCCAGATAGTAGGTTCATCAAGCAATAAAATCTCCGGCTGCATCGCCCATACCGTAGCCAGAGAAACTAACCTTTTTTCTCCATAGGAAAGATTATAAGTAATTCTATCCTCAAAACCAGCTAACCCGAGAGTCTCCAAAGTTTCTTTCAGAATCTTCTTGGTTTCCTGATGATTTTTTCTCAAGTTTAAAGGTCCAAAGGCAATGTCTTCGGCTACAGTAGGACTAAATAATTGATCATCGGGATCCTGAAATACCAGACCGACTCTTTCTCTAACTTCTATAAAATTGTTCTCTACTTTTCGTTCTTTTCCAAAAATCTCAATCTTCCCTTCTGATGGATGTAAAAGTCCCATAATAAGATGAAAGAGGGTGGTCTTTCCACTTCCATTGGGCCCAACCAAACCTATCCTTTCTCCTTTGGAAAAATTAAAATGGAACTTTTTAAATACATAGTCTTGGGAGGGATAAGCAAAGGAAAGGTCGGTAATTTTGATTACATCTTCGTTCTTTCTTTTTTTCACGGTAATAACACCAATCCTATAATGCAACTTATCATCACCATTCCCGTTACAAAATCCGATTTTTTAAAAACAAAATGATTTAAAGTCCATAATTTTCCCTTGAACCCTCGGCAAAGCATAGCATTATAGACTCTTTTGGAGCGGTCATAACTCCGAACCAACATCATTCCTACTAAATAAGCATAAGTCCTGTAAGTATGGAAATTAGACTGGGCTTTAAAACCTCTTATTTTTAGAGCATTATTTAATCTGATATATTCAGAGTGAATAGTTTGGGTATAACGATAAGTAAAGAAAAACAACTGGGTTAGTTTATCAGGAAGATATAAATGACGCAAGGCGTGAACCAGATTAAATATTGAAGAGGTGGAAAGAAGAGCAATGCCAGCCAAAATAATAGAGTTAGATTTTATGGTAATTAAGAGGGTATATTTAATACCTTCCTGAGAAATATTTAGTGAGCCTAAAGTATAAATGTTTTTACCGGGGAAGGTAAAGGGAAGCATCAACCATAATAAAAAGATAAAACTGTTTACTACTAATAGACGGGAAATTATTTCTTTAGTTTCTAGACGGGCAACAGCCACTGCCCCCACAGCAAATAATAACGCAACTGACAATGAGGTATACTTATCGGTAACAGCAACAATTACTGAAAAGAATAAGGCCACAATAATCTTTACCCGCGGATCGAGCCTATGGAGGAGTGAATCTCCTTCTGAAAATTTTTCTTTAATCAAATTAACCACCTGAAAATATAATTTTAAATTATCTTTTACGACTTAAAAAATAAGCAATAATTCCGAAGATGCCAATTATATAACCTACGCCCCCGATTATCTCGGTAGGCGAAATCCTATCCTCTTGAGATTTCTTAATTTCTCTCATCTCTCTCATAATCGGCTTCAACTTTTCATCCAGAGTATCTTCAATTATTGATTGAATTTCTTTCAACTCAACTGAAGAAGTTTCGGGAGAAATAACGGATACAGGTTCTTCAATCTTTTCTTCAATTAACCCCTTAATGTCTCCTAATTCATCGGCTCGAATAATATATTCTGCCCGATGTCCTATACTGGCAGTAAGAACTAACTTTAAATCTCCATCTATTACGTCCTCTGGAGGAATCTTAAAAGAAAACATTCCTTCTTTATCAGTTAAACCTTCTAATAGTTTATTCCCCTGGTTATCAAATACTTCAATCTTTGATTCTACACATTTTTTACCATCACTAAAATAACTTTCGGTATAGATTTTCCCCCCTTCTACATAGGCAAAGATATTAACTTTGTGTGCAAAGGCTGAAATATTTATCATTATAATAATTAAAAATATAAATATCAAAATTAAATACAATTTTTTTTTCATCTTATCTCTCCGATATGATTTTTGCTATGCTATTCAATTAATCTTTGTACTCTAGATATAATCTGTGTAATCTGTATTAAATCTGTGTAATCATATATCTAATATTTCCGGTCTAACTTTCCTCAAAAATCCTATACAAAATACTGTTAATACTCCTTCTAAAATCATTACCGGCAAATGTGCAATCAGCACCAATTTAGCTACCTGCATAAATGGTTCTCCGGTAAAGACCAAGGCAGCTGCTACCATAACTCCACTTAATAACACCGCCAGAAATCCACAAACAAAGGCCAGGATCAGGGCAATAAAATTATTCTCCCCTTTAATTCCCCGATTAAACAGATAAAAACAGATAATAGCCGGAAAAGCCATATTAAAAGTGTTTACTCCCAAGGTAGTAATTCCTCCAAATTGAAAGAGCACACCTTGCAAAGCAAGAGCAACCAATATCGCCGGAAAGGCGGACCAACCTAATAATACCCCTATAATTCCATTTAAAATTAGATGCACACTTGAAGGACCGACAGGAACGTGAATTAAAGAAGCCACAAAAAAAACAGAAGATAGAATGGCTATTTTAGGCACTTCTTTGTGCTCCATCTTCTTTAAGCTATATCCTACTGCTGTAGCAGTCAAAGCTGCGCCTGTAATCAATACAGGCGCAGATAGTATTCCTTCTGAAATATGCATAAAATATTTCCCTTCTACTATTTATTCCATATCATAAGTTTTAACCCAGAACACTGCTCCTATTTCTACTGATTTCTCTTCTCCATTATGTTTTATTTTCTCTTCATCCTCATTAAGAGCGGCAAATCCCCACCAACCTGCTTTAGGCATAACATAAGTAAATACACCATTCTGGTCAGCTTTAATCACCTGTGTAATCATGGGTTCAGCAGGCCATTTAACCTTACCATCTTGATTGTAATATTCTACTTCTATTTCCGCATAAGGGACTACTTCTCCCTTAACTTTTACTATCCCTTGAAAAACATTTCCTGTCCAAAGACCATACGGCCGAGTCAAGGGAATAATCTCAGTCTTTAGTCCTACTTCTTCATCCCAGCCCACTTCCAGGCCAAGGGCATTTACAATCACCTTAGTATAATGAATAATAAAACAATCCTCTGCTGGTTCCCAATAGGGTTGAGGTTCCACATAAAAAATATAGTCACCCGGACGTTTTATCTGATAATTTGTCTCCCAGGTAGAACAATCATTAATCTTTTTCTCTTGAAGTGTATTTAGTAAATCAACCTTCTTACCCTGAACCAAAACTCCAAATTGCGCAGGTTTAACTATATCCATATAATCCCCTTCCATGGGATGAATAAATTGTACTTTTAAAGTAATACTTTTATTGTCATCCTTGCTAATCATATCATCAGATGGAATTACCATCCCGAAATGAGCACTGGCTGAATTTATTAAACCAAACAAAAACACTGTCACAAAAAATAAAACTGTAATAACTTTTAGATTAAAATTTTTCATACTTTCCTCCTGAATATTTTTTAATTTACCAATTTGTCAATTAACCAATTGACCGATTTACCGATTAAATTAGTAGAGAATGAATAGTTATTAGTAGGGGTAGACCTTGTGTCTACCCTCCGTAGGACGGGCGTCCCGTCCGTCTGTCTATTTCTTCAACACGGCCATGCCGTGTCTCTCCCTCATGAGGGCGTATAGCACAATACGCCCCTACTTTTTTATATAAAATATTGTTTTTTAATGTAGGGGTCGAATTTATTCGATCCGAGTTTTGCAGGCTTATTAAATCAAGCCCCTACTTCTCTCTGTAAACTTGTAACTCGTAACTTGCAACTTGCAACCTGTATTTTAACTGGTAAACTGACTAACTGGGTAACTGGGTAACTATACATACGAGATACGATTCACGAGATACGAAATACTCATTTTTTATCTCGCTTTCACTTACTGCTCGCACCTGAACGCTATCCGCTATACGCTCCACGCTATTTTTTACTATATACTAGTTTCAATTTCGTGCTACGTATAAGGTAAAAAATATAAGGCTCTCAGCCTTTGTAAAAAAAATATAAATCTGAAAACTGTTAACTAAAAACCGAAAACCAATCCTTTTTTAAACCAGTTCTTTCCCGGTGGTAGCTATAGACAAAGATCCGTATTTTACCCCTTTGGTTGCTCTTAATTTATCCGCCAGCTCCCTCACCTCTTTTGGCTTCCCTCTTACCACTATTATCTCCAGACAATTATCGTGATCTAAGTGAATGTGCTGGCTGGAGATAATTAATGTATGAAAATCATGTTGAATATCGGTTAAGATATTTACTAATTCCCTTTTATGATGGTCAAAGACCAAGGTAATTGCTCCTGCAACTTCCTTTCCTTCTATCCATTCTCTCTTAACTAAATTTTCTCTAATTAAATCTCTAATCGCCTCTGAGCGATTGGAATATTTTTTTTCTTTGATAAGTTTATCAAATTTTTCTAATAGTTCTTTTTCTAAGGATACTCCGAAGCGGATTATATTAGACATTAATTTCTCCTATAAGTATTACTATTATCAATATAGTAACACAGTATTTCTATTTCGTCAAAACTACTAATATAGTATCGAGTATTGAGTATCAAGTTAAGAAAGAGAAAGAAAAGATAGAAAAAGTAGGCTGTCCTCTTTTTAACTTATTTCTATTTCGGGTTCAGGATAATCTTCTCCAAAACAGTTAACAGTTATTTCCTCTATAATCTCTGAAATAATCGGCTTATCATTTCTATCTTTCTTAACATTTACCATTCTATCAACTTCATCCATTCCTTCAATTACTTTACCAAATCCTGCATAACTTCCATCCAAATGTTGTGCATCTTTGTGCATTATAAAAAATTGCGAGCCTGCACTATTTGGCTCGCTACTGCGTGCCATACTTATCACGCCTTCTTTATGTTTTAAATCATTCTTAAAACCATTCGATAAAAATTCCCCTTTTATTTTATAGCCAGGCCCACCGGTTCCTGTTCCCTTAGAACAGCCTCCTTGAATCATAAAATTGGCAATAACTCTATGAAATAAAAGACCATCATAAAATTTTTTCTTTATAAGTGAAATAAAATTATTTACAGTATTGGGGGCAATCTCGGGATACAGCTCAATTGTTATCGATTTTCCATTTTCCATAGTTATTGTAGTAATTGGGTTTTTACTCATTTTTTTCCTTCCATGATAGAAAATAACCTGCTATCAAGTAATAGTTTATTTTCTGCTTTATTTTTATTTTAAAGTATAACCATATTCATCTTTTATTTCAAATCACTCGAGAATAATATCTTTAAGAAATCTTTTGGGTACATGATGGAACCCCTGACTATCCCGCCAGTACTTAATATCTCCCTCGGGTCCAACTGTTTCAAGCACTACCTTTTCCTTAGGTTTACCAATAGCCAATACATACAAAATCTCATATCTTTCATCAATTTTTAAAGCATACCTCAAATCATCTCTTTTCACCGAGGCAAATATACAACCCCCTAATCCCTTCTCGGTTGCTCCTAGAAGAATGCTTTGGGCAGCAATGCCCGGGTCACACCAGTAATTTTTAGTAATTTCTGTATCATTCAACATCACGATATAGGCAGAAGGTCTTTCCCCTTCACCAGGGCTCGACCAATCTTTTATATAACCTGCCCAGGCTAAAGTAGGAAAAATTAAATCATTTTTATTTTTTTCATAAGATAAGATATATTTTAATGGTTGTCTGTTGGCAGCTGAAGCTGAAAGTCTGGCTAAATCTACCAGCTCTTCTAAAGTATTCCGCTCAATTGCAAAATCCTCATAAAACCTTCGATAACTTCTGTTTTTTTTAATTAACTCTTTAATCATAATAATCATCCCTTCCCTTAAAAAATATAATTATTTCTTTAATTATTGCAAGTTTAGCGATAATTTTCAAATAAAACAGGAAATTATGTCTTATTGCGTAAATAAAAAAAAGAAAAAAACTTTAGTTTTTGGGAGATAATCATCATATTATTTGTACAAGAAACTATTTTCTGATATTTATTATTTATTTTTTCCTAATTTTTATTTTTTTATGTTAGAATATTAAAAATGGGATAAGTCATCCCTTATCACGATAATGGGGAGAAAAAAATGATAGAAGTAATTAAACGTAATAATACAATCCAATATTTTGATCCAAATAAGATAATAAATGCTATTACTCAGGCAATGCGCGAAACCATAAAGGGAGTAGATAAAGAACTGTGTGTATCTATTGCTGCAAAAATAAAAAAAGACTTGCAGACCTCCAAAGAAAGTGTAACAGTTAATGATATACAGGAACAGGTAGAAACAGAACTGATGAATAGCGAAAGGAAAGATGTTGCAAAAGTTTATATCTTATATAGAAAACAGCGTGACGAATTAAGAGAAATCCCCAAAAAAAATCACAAATTATTAACGGATGACTTT
>Ga0307428_1000656_pt1 | contig 20342 bp, 20 predicted proteins | sample SalMarWE160240MG_FD_202161 | JGI IMG/M metagenome (GOLD analysis project Ga0307428, IMG submission 202161) | Salt marsh sediment microbial communities from the Plum Island Ecosystem LTER, Massachusetts, United States - WE1603-240 | ecosystem: Environmental > Aquatic > Marine > Intertidal zone >...
TTGTAACACCAACTATTTTAACTAGTCCAACTCTTACTACTATTAATCGCTTTTTTTGGGCGCAAGTAGTTGGTGCAACTGGATTTATGATGGCAGGGACTGAACAAGGAATTATTGCGTTGGAATAAAACTAAAAAGTTAATTATACGCTCGCATTATTCTTGTCAAAAATAATTGTAACTGCTTACTTACTTTTTGCATACAAAGTAACCGTTCATTGGTAATTTTTTTTTCTTGGTTACTTAATTGTTGTATACGAGTAACTACCTGCACAAGATAAGCAAGATCATCTGACGGTATTTCACCCATTGACTTAATCATATGCTCTAAACAAAAATGGGCATAAACTAAACGTCCCACCGCAGATTCAAGAAGCAGATGATAATCTTCTGGTTCTACTTGTTGGCCACGCTTTTGGCATAATCGCATATCATGCCAAACTTGCATACAACTATCAATTGCTTTTTTAAACCAAGTTGAAGGGAAAGGACTATCAAATGAAAGCAACAGTGGCTTTGCATGTAACGACATTCCGATTAACATAAGAAAAAAAAATATATTTTTTTTTAAATTATTGGATCGCTTCATCCCTCCCCTTTTTCAAAATTAATATAGGAAAAATATTAAATTAATTTTTTCAAATTAAAATATTTATATTAATTATCATATAATCTGGTTCAATTTGTCAATAATAAAACAAATTTAACCTTAAAAAATATATTACGTTTCACCCAAGAAAGTATTTTTAAAACAATTGATATAAAAAATTAAAAAACTGCGACTAGAATGGCAAATCATCTGCAAACGGCGGCTCATCTTTGAAGTCAATCTCACCCATTGCTGATTCCTCATTGCTCATATTATCAACATTTTGCGATTCTTTATTTTTTTTCTTTTTCTCAGACTTTGCTGCTTGCACTTTTGTTTTTGCTTGTTCGAGTTGCTCAAGCAATTCTCGTTCAGTTTCATTAGATGGGTCAAGTTGCATACCATTGTCTTGCTGTGTCACTTGATCCAGAGATCTATTCATTGTCATGCTGTCTTGTGTATCCATTTCTGCACTTGATGACAAGAAGACAACACGATCAGCAACAATAGAATGCTTGTTTCTTTTTTGTCCTGTTGGATCTTCCCATGAATCAAACTTTAATCTTCCTTCTACTAAAACAGAACGCCCCTTACTTAAATATTGTCGACAACTTTCTGCTTGTGCTCCCCACACGTCAATATCAATATAGCAAACCTCTTGCACCAATGTTCCTGTTTGTCTATTTTTGAATTGTCGATTTGTTGCTAAGCCAAGACGACAAACTGCCTGTCCAGATGCTAATTGACGATACTCAGGATCACGCGTCAAATTACCAACAAGAATAACCCGATTAAACCCTGCCATAGGTGTCCTTTCTACTGTCTAAAAATCTAAAAAGTTCTAGTAAGGAGTTAATTTATAATTCCCCTATTCCTGAACATAACAAGAAAATATATTTTTGTAAGTATTTTATTAGTTATCAGGTAAAATAATGTGGGGACAAAAAGGAATACTTCCAACGCATATTATCTACTAACAATCGCTTTTCTTCTGTTGTAACGTTATATAAAGAAAGCGTTTCTATGTCTTGTAGCATTTCCATTTTTACATTTTTATTTGTTACTTGTTTTAATACCGCATTTTTTAATTTATATAGTAAATACATCAGGCTCCCATAAGATTCATTATCCATGTTCCCATGAAGTGCAATAAACATGGTATTAATCTTCGCTAATATCGCTCTTAATGTACTATAATTTTTCGTTATTATGTATTGGTAAAATTTATTTGTTACTTTATATAAACCCAATCCAGTAACTATTGCCGGTATCAGGGCAGTAAACCGTAACGTCGTTTGATTTCTTTTAAATTCACTATCCAGAAAATCAACAACATGAACTAACCCCTTCACTGCCTTTTCACGGTTACTCCAAAAAATAAATTGTGCAAAGTTTGAATGATAATCTATTTCACCCGTAAAATCATAGGTATTTCGCCAATTTGGCTTTAGAACACAATTTTTCAATCGCTGGAGTGGCCCAATATTATCTTTTTGAATTTCTTCCCACGCTTCTTTTAATTGCTCATTTGTTAATCGACCATTCTTGTGCTCTTTTTGCAAATAATCTTCAATTAACTCTCGCGCTATTACTTTGCTTTCTTCTGCATCCTTCATATATTTTTCTACATGCTCTTTTCGTACTAAACTAAGCTTTTTTTGCTCATCACTACTCATAATAATCGCATACAGTTCTTGTAAGGGATTAACAAAATATTTATGCCATGCTTGATAAACAGACTCTTTATATTGGTGACATGCTTTTTTTCCAATCCATGTATCAACATATTCTCCATTTTTATACGCAATACTTATTCCTGCACAAAGCAATACATATTTTAGCCAATGGCGAGCAAAATGGTGTGGTGGTTTTAATGTAGCAATACAATGAGATGCATACTCTTGGTAAATTGGCACGCAATATATAAGGTTCCTTATTTGTATTGTTTGTGCTTCATCACGAACGCCCTCACACTCTTGTGTATATAACTCTTGCATTATCAGGATAGATTTTTTTCCCCACCGCAGATAATCCTCACTTGTTGCTTGCGCGGGAAATTGTTGTGCTTGCTTTGTTAAAGCGCCCAGAATATCAAGATATTTTTTTTGTAGCGTAGATAATAATCGAGCATTATTATCTACTTCCCGTTGTTGATTTTTACCAATAAACCATTTACTTGGTGATTTATGGAAAAAATAATAGAAGGGATAATCATTCATCTCTTGCCAATAAGATAAATAACTATCAATGATTACTAATAACTGTAAAAGCATTCTACTTGTATACGTATGCAAAAGAGCTAATGCTTGTATAGAAACAGCAAGCTCTATTTGTTTATTCTCTTTTAGTAATGATTCATCAAGTTGATTAAGTAATGTAAACATTTGTTTCAATGTTGTGCTCTGTTTTATTTGTGATAGTTTTTCATGCAATGAAATAGTGCACTCAGCAGTATGGGAAATATTTTGCTGTAATTCATCAATATAACTAACAACATTATTTTCTAACTGCTGATCAATTCCTCCTTCTTTTTTACCGTATCCCCTAGATGGATAAATTGAAAATAAAACAAGTAAGCACAAAAAATTAATCCCATTTTGTATATTCATTCTTTGCTCCAACTGGCTATACCTATTAGTTTTAGTTAGCTTTATTATTTTTTACAGCTTTATTATTACTGAATTCAATTGAATTATTTGACTGTAAATATAAGAATATTTCTTGTAATTTTTTTTGCATTTCTTTCAGCTGTTGGTCATACATCGCAAGTTTTTGATCCAAATTACTTAATTGATTTTTGTCTGCAGAATGTAAAAAACATTTTTCATTATCAAAAAATTTGCAAATATGTGCTAAAAGATTTGATTGTATATCAGCAATCCTATGAATAATAGAAGGAATTGTTTGTACAATATTCCCCATTCTTTTTACACACCCTTCACGAAGTACGTTTGCTGAAACACGAGATGATTTCTTTTCTTTTTTTTCTAAAATAAATTGACCAGTTAAAAAACTAACTGATAACAACAAGATACTACCAAGGATCAATTGTTTAATTTCTTTTTTAACCATACGCTAATGCTCACTATTAATTAAAAAATATTTCACTCCAATAACAACATATTGCGTTAATGATGCAAAAACTAAGATAAGCAAAATACTTAACATAGTATAATATGTTTTTATAGGAACCCAATTAAAAAAGTAACAGGCAAAAAGCCAAATAATAAAACAAACTTGCACAACCATTGTTAACTTACCTAATAAGGTAGGATGAACATCAAGGTGCCCTTTTACCTTGTATAATATAATCGCTCCTCCTACCTGTAACACTTCCTTAGCAAGAACAAAAAAAACAAACCATCGGGGAATAGCAAACAAAGGGGTATTAATAAAAGCAAGCGTTCCAAAACAACAGAGCAGCAATAGTTTGTCAGCAATTGGGTCAAGGCAGGCACCTAAAAAAGTTTTTTGATTACAAAAGCGAGCCAAAGACCCATCAATAGCATCAGTTAATGCAGCAACAATAAATAAAAAAAATGCAATTCCCCAATAACCAAAAATCATTGCCCCGACAATAAATGGGGTTAGTAGTAATCGAATAATGGTAAATAAAGTAGCAACCGTTATTCTTTTTTCATGTGCAGAAAGCCGCTTAAACAAGCGAAGATTAAATTTTCGAAGATTTATTTTTTTCATAGTAAATTGTATATTGCAATGCTGCTATTATTAAATATACGTGATAGTAAAAACATGTACCATAGCAATCTCTAGTAGTAAAATCAAAATAATAACTTGTTTTTCAATATTAGATTATAGTACCGCCACCAAGGCAGATTATATCATCATAAAACACCGCAAACTGCCCTGCTGCTATTCCTTGGTCACGCAAAGCTAATACAACATTAACATCCCCTGCTTTATTAAATTTGACTGTACAAGCATTTCGTTGAACTCCATGCCGTATTTTCACTTGCAATTTTTCTTTTGTAGGTACCCCAATAAACCAATTACATTTTGTGACTGAAAAAGAATTTCTTTTTTTATCTGTTGCATAATAATTGCGAGAAATATAAACAATATTTTTTTTTATATCCTTTGCAACAACATACCAGGGTCCACCGGCTAATCCAATCCCTTGTCGTTGCCCAATAGTATAAAACCAATAACCATCATGGTTTCCAACATAGTTATTAGTTTCAATTTCAATCAATTGGCCTTCTTTTTTTCCTAAATAATATTTTATAAATTCACGAAATTTTAATTTTCCTAAGAAGCAAATCCCTTGGCTATCTTTACGATTTTTTGTTGGAAGATCAACTTGTTGTGCCAAAGAACGGACAGCATCCTTTGTTAAGTGACCAATGGGGAAAAATACTCGTTTTAATTGCTCTTGACTTAAATATGATAAAAAATAACTTTGATCTTTTATCGGGTCAGGAGCACAAAGTAGCTGTATCTTCTCCCCCCTTTTTTGTACTTGTGCATAATGACCAGTTGCTACTTTCTCAAATGATTGATCTATCTTATCTAAAAATAAACCAAATTTAATGCGTTGGTTGCAGAATATGTCAGGATTCGGAGTTCGGCCTGCTTTAATTTCTGCAAGGGCATAGGAAACAACCTCATCCCAATACTCCTTTTGCAAGGATATTACTTCCAAAGGAACCCGCAACTGATTACACAACGATTGTACATACTGTAAATCTTGTCCCCATGGGCAGTCTCCCAAAAAAGAAACTTCATCTTCCAACCAAATTTTAAGGTAAAAAGCGGTCAAGTCATGGCCTTGTTGCTTAAGGAGATGCAAAGCAACTGAGCTATCAACCCCCCCAGAAACTAAAACTGCTATTTTCATTGATTTTTTGTTAATAGGTAAATCTATAATATATTAGTATAACATTAAACTCGCATAGAAAAAGTGAATTTTAGCCTCAAAATCTAATTTTTTTGTTTTCTTAAAAAATTAATTATTTTGCCCAGTTATAAAAAAACAAATACACAAGATCAAATTGTTCAAAAGTTTCAGGCTTATTTTGTTAAAAATAAACTTCTTTTATTGACATGACAATCCCTTTCTCTTACAATTTTGGTGCTAACTTCCCAGGTTTTCCATCTTTTTAGCCTCAAATTTGTTTAAAAAATAAATTTATTAAGAAGGGAAATATCATGAAAATGAATCTAAATATAAAGACATTGTTAATTCCAATAGTACTGTTTTTTGCTGTATCAGCCAATATCATTAACACAGCTGAAGAACAATTGCCCAAAATTATTGCTGAAGGAGGAAAATTACTAAAAATTACCCCCTTAATACAAAATATTTATCAAGAAAATGATGATAGTAATGGAACAAAACGAAAAAAAGCAGATAAGGTTACTGCATCAAGTGTTCAACAACTTATAGCTAAAGAAAATGCAAATCCCACAGAACTAGATCACTATAGCAGAACACCACTTATGTGGGCAGCATGGTTCAATGCACCAGACACATTAACAAAATTATTAAAACATAAAAGAGTAAGACGTTCCATTAATCAACAAGATGAGCATGGAAATACTGCACTTTCGCATGCATTAAAATCTGCCCAAGGAACATGTGGTGCCGGTTATGATAGAATTGTAAGGCGCTTATTACGATCTAAAGCTGACCCTAACCTTGGCAATAAAAAAAGAACTCCACTTGAATATGCTGCAAAAACAGGTGTTTCTCACTTGGTTCTCCCTTTATTAAAAGCTGATGCTGAAATAACTGACAAAGCAATACGAGAAGCAGCAAGCAGCGAAATGGCTACGCTGCTTAAAATGCTCAATGCTAACGTTGACCTAAAAATAGCAATTTCAATCGTAGAGCATTACCATATTTATCCAACCCACCCAAGAGCAGGCAATGGCCCAATACAAAAGGATCCCTACGAAGCTTTTTGGCAAGATTAGTAAAAATAAGCGATTTTTAACGCTAATAATTCTCCATTTTCAGGTTACCGCACAATAATAGATAACCAGTCAAGTGAGCCCTATCAAAACTACTCTTTTTTGACCAAAAAACTATTTTTTCGTTTCTTTATATTTTATAATTTTTCCTTGATTCTATTTGAAATAATTTGATAAGCTAAAATTAGCTAAAAAGACTTAAATTAAAGGGAAAATACTTAATTTTAAAAAAGGAAAAAAATGAAAAACGGTATAAAAAAATCAATAATTGCATTATTGCTCCCTCTAGCAGTAATTGGCAGTATAAACGCCCAACAAGTGAGGAATGGACAACCAATGGCCAAACCAATGATGATGATGAATGAACAACCTGTACCAAAACCCCTTCTCGGCATGGATATGAGTCAATCAATGCCTGAAAAAGCATTGTTTAAAGCAATTAAAAAAGGGGAGACAAAAACTATCTCTGATTTAATAAAAGACAAAAAAGTCAATGTTAATACTGCAATGCCTCGAAAAGGTACCCCATTGATGTTTGCTGCAAAAATGGCAGCACTTAATCCTGATATGGATGGTAAAATGGCAAGAGTAGTAAAAGTTTTATTAAAAAATGATGCAAACCCAAGTCTTACAGGCCCACGAGGCATGACAGCTCTTATGATTGCTGCAAAAGGTGGCGCTGATAAAACTATAAAAGCATTATTACCAAATTCAACTATCCGGGAGCAAACCATCAATATGGATGACCTTCAAGGAAAAAATGCTTTAAATTATGCTTCTCAAGCAGGAAATGAGGCAACAGTAAAACTTCTCCTGAGCTATAAAGAAATACGACCTACTCCAATGGCAGCAATGCAAGCAAAAGTTAAAAACATCAAAAAGATGATACAGGGCAAAATGGATAAATTAATTAAAGCCGGTAAAATGCAAATGGGCCGCATGTAAAGCAAGAGTTTTTGCACAAGTTATTAAACCCTCCATCTTAAAAAGAATAACTCCTTTTTACAAAGGGTTATTCTTTTTTTTATTAACCAGCAATCTAAAAAAAGTGACAGCCTATTCTATTTTGTTTATAGTAAAAAGATAAAATAAAACTTTTATTATAAAAAAAATACTTATGAATGTGATTGAGCAATTACAGGACAACTTTACTTGCTTTTTAAAAAAAAAATTTAATCTTGATTCCTCTACTATTGCCAACTGTAAGCTTGAACTTAATGTTGATGAAAATAAACAAGCTTTTGGCAATCTCAATACAAGTAGCGCTTTAGTCCTTGCTAAAATTATTGGTCAAAATCCACAAAAAATTGCCCAAGAAATTGCAAAAACATTTCAGCATGATTTTATACAAAAAATAGAAGTCGCTGGTCCTGGTTTTTTAAATATTTTTTTAACACTACCCACTTTTGCTTTAATTGCTCAAAGTTTGTTTTCCACCAAAGAATTATTCTTTAAACCAGATAAAATTGACAAAAAATATAATGTTTCACTTGAATTTGTTAGCGCAAATCCAACAGGACCACTCCATTTTGGCCATGGTCGAGGCGGTATTATTGGCGACGTACTTGGTAATGTATTAGAATTTTTAGGTAATAAGGTTACCAAAGAATATTACATTAACGATGTTGGCACTCAAATAAAAAAACTTGGTGAATCATTTAAGGTTAGATGCCTGCAAGCTGCAGGCAATAAAATACAATTACCTGAAGATGCTTATCACGGTGAATATTTAATTTCCTTAGCAAAAGATTGTTTTTCTGAATATGGCAGCGCATTGTTTGAAAAATCAGATTCATTTTTTCAAAACTATGCCAAAGATTATTTTCTTAATCAAATAAAACAAACACTTAAAGACTATGGCATTCATTACAATGTCTGGTTTTCAGAAAAAATTTTATATGATGATGATGAAATTAATAAGGTCCTTTCTTATCTCACGCAAAAAGGATTACTTTATGAAAAAGATGGTGCTATATGGTTTATGTCTACAAAATTTGGTGATGATAAAGACCGTGTTGTTCGAAAAGCCTCTGGCCATCTTACCTATATTGCCTCTGATATAGCTTACTTACAAAATAAAATTGATCGGGGCTTTAATAAACTTATCATGGTACTTGGCCATGATCATCACAGCTACGTTGTTCGATTACATAGCGCTCAACAAGCCCTTGATTTAGACCAATATCCACTGGATATTATCTTGTATCAGTTAGTAAAACTCACCGAAAGCGGCCAATTACTCCGTATGTCTAAACGTGCTGGCAACATTATCACATTACAAGATGTCATCAATACAGTTGGGCCCGATGTTGCTCGTTTCTTTTACCTTAATCGGAAAGCTGATGCCCAACTTGAGTTTGACCTTGATTTAGCATTAAAAAAAACAGAAGAAAATCCTGTTTATTATGTTCAATATGCCTATGTCCGAACAACAAGTATTTTAAACAAAGCACAAGAGGAACTCCAATTTCAAAACATCAATAAAGACGATGCACGCCAACTTGGAATAGAAGAAATATTTTTATTGAAAAAAATTGTATCATTAAAAGAGCTACTCGTCGCCATTAGCTCCAATTATCAAACTCACCTACTCACTTATTACATTATAGATCTTGCACAAATTTTTCATCGTTATTACAGCAAAAATCGAGTTCTCAACCAAGAAAATATTCCAAAAAGCCGATCTCGACTTCTTTTAATCGGCATCTTACGTGACACTTTTGGGTTTGTTTTAAAACTCATTGGTATTCGCCAACCCGAAAAAATGTAGGCTCCGATTTGCTTAAAGCCTTATTTATGGCAAACTAAGGGGTAGAGAATTAACATTTACTAGCAGAGGGTGGAAGATTATATGGCAAAAATTGATCGTAATTTATTGCAAGAACTCCGAGAAAAAACCGGCTTAGGACTCATGGATTGCCGAAGAGCACTTGAAGAGACCGAAGGCAACATAGAGAAAGCTATAGAATTATTACGAAAAAAGGGAGCAGCTGTTGCAGCAAAACGAGCTGAAAAAAGCACTGGTGAAGGGATTGTCCATGCATATATCCATCCCGGCGACCGTCTTGGTGTCATGATAGAAATTAATTGCGAAACTGATTTTGTTGCCCATACACAGGATGTGAAAAATTTTGCTCGTGATTTATGCATGCATATTGCAGCACTCAAACCATTATACTTAGTACCAGCAGATGTTGATCCTAAGCTTATTGAGCATGAAAAAGATATTCTTAAGGCTCAACTAGCTGATTCTGGAAAGCCAGAAAAAATTATTAATCAAATTGTTGAAGGAAAACTCAAAAAACTTTATTCAGAAATTTGCCTTCTTAATCAACAGTTTGTAAAAAATGATAAACTAACAGTTAAGGATATGTTAGAAGAGCTTATTGCCAAAACAGGGGAAAAGATTAAAATTAATCGTTTTTGTCGATTTGAAATTGGCAGCTAAATAAATAGCAACATGAAAAATAAGAAACACATTCTTCTTAAGATAACCGGTACTATTTTTTCTGATCACCAAACAAAGAATCTTACAACATCTATTGCTACTCTCCTTACTCAACAAATAAAAAAATTATTACCAACCCATCAATTTGGCATAGTAATTGGTGGTGGAAATTTTTTTCGTGGTAATCAACAGGGGAATATGCTTGGTATTACTCCAGCTGTTTCCCATAAAATTGGCATGTTATCGACTATAATGAATGGGCTTATTCTTAAAGATATTATGGAAAAACAAGCATTAGCTATTTCACATTTTTGTGCACTTTTTTGCCCAGAAATTGGTACGACTATAACAACTCAAAACATTATGAATGCATTAGCAAATAATCATACCCTTATTTTTACTGCAGGAACTGGTAATCCATTTTTTACCACTGATACCAGTGCCGTATTACGGGCATTACAAATGCAGGCAGATGAAATTTGGAAAGGTACTAATGTTGATGGAGTATACACAGCTGATCCAAAAAAACATCCATCAGCTCAATTCATTCCAATTCTTACCTATAAACAAGTACTTGAGCAACAACTTACTATTATGGATGCTACGGCGTTTACTTTAGCAGATCATTATAATCAACGCATTCGCATCTTTAATATTTTTACTCCAGACGCACTGTACCATGCTGCGCATGACAACATGTTTGGAAGTGTTATTGAACGAGAAGGATAAATAATGAACATAGATATTAATCTTGTTGAAAATGATACAAAAAGTTTTCAAAAATCAATCGATGATGAAATGCAAAAAGCAATTAAGCATTTTGAGGGTGAGTTAATAAAAATTCGTACTGGTCGAGCCCATACAGCTTTAGTCGAAAACATTCCCGTCTCTTGTTATAATCAATCAGCAATGCCGGTAAAAAATTTTGCAGCACTTGCAGCACCAGACGCACGCCTCATTACTATTCAACCATGGGACCCAAGCATAATACCTGATATAGAAAAAGCTATTTTAGCTTCAGATATTGGCGTTACTCCCCGTAATGACGGAAAAATTATTCGCATACAACTTCCTGAATTAAGTGCTGATCGCCGAGAAGAGCTTGTTAAAGTTCTTGGAAAAAAATGTGAAGATTGCAAAGTTGCTATCCGAAGTATCAGAAAAGACTTTAACAACCTTATTCGCGATGCTAAAAAAGATAAAACTATTTCTGAAAATTTCTTTAACAGGCTAGGGGATGTTCTGAAAAAAGTTACTGATTCATTCACAGAAAAAGCAGAACTTATGGCAAAAAAGAAGAAAGAAGAAATTACAACTTTTTAGAGTTGTAGTATACTTTATTTTATTATCTCTCTTTGATAAACTTATAGCTAAGGATGGGCTGCTAGCTCAATGGCAGAGCAACAGACTCTTAATCTGTGGGTTCTTGGTTCGAGTCCAAGGCAGCCCACCAAAAAAGTGAATAGCAGCAAGAGTGGCGGAATAGGTAGACGCGCTGGATTTAGGATCCAGTTCCCGAAAGGGAGTGGGGGTTCGAGTCCCTTCTCTTGCACCAGATAAAAAAGGAGATATCTTGGATACGCCAATTAATAATACCCAACAACTTGATTCAAATGTTGGGCTAACAAATAACTTATTAGATTTTAAAGTAACTGAAAAATCCCCTTCCTTAGCTCAAGCAACTATTGTTGTTGAAAATACTGTTATAGATACACTTTATCAGGAAGCAGCGCTTAATCAGCAACAACAAATTCAAACACAAGGATTTCAACGAGGCAATGTACCACTTTCCTATATCAAAGAAAATTTTAAAACCCACTTAACAAGCCATTTAAAAGAATTTATTTTTAAGTACTGTATTATTAATTTTTTGTATAAAAAAATACACGAACAAAAAATTGTCACGGCAGATGAACCTCGTTTGGTAAGCATTGTACTTGAGCCAACAAAAGATGCTAAATTTAATTTTGAATGGACACATATCGACTCTATTAATATTCACGAGTGGAAATATTTCCCTTTTAAGGCACCCAAAAGAAAAAATTATAAAGACTTAGATCGACAAGTAGAAACATTTATTAAAGAAGAACGTAATCATTTGAAAGATTGGCACAATGAAGGACTTGTAATTAATGATTGGGTTAATTTTAATGTTACTCTTGCACAACAAAACAACACTATATTACTAGAAGAACTTAAACAAAATTTTTGGTTTAAACTTGATAATGAAGAAGTTGAAAATCCACTACGAAAATTATTTTTAGGCAAAAAAAAAGGTGATTCATTTTATACAACAAATATTGGCTTTCAAGAATATTTCAGTGACCAGCTGCCAATCTCTTATAATTTTTATATTGAAATTGTTGATACAGTCCCTTACCATTATTTTTGCCTTGAACAATTTAAATATCATTTTCGCCTCAAAACAAATAAAGATGTGCATAAAAAATTAATTGAAGTCTGCTCATATCGCAACGATATATCACAACGGCTTGCAATGGTTGAAGAGTCACTTAAACTTCTTTTATATAAACACCCTATTATTGCCCCCAAAAAACTAGTTTTAAGACAACAAAATATAATTTTACATGCTGTCCGAGAAAATCCAGACTATAATGTTTACCGTAAACAAAAAGACTTTCAAAAACAAATTCAACGGTTAGCAGAAAAACAGGTAAAAGAAGTTATTTTTCTTGACCATTTAGCGTATCATGAAAGTATAGGAATCACCAACGAGGATATAAAAGCATATTTAAACTTAACAAAACGACAACGCATGAAAGAATTCATCTATTGCAATCTTCCTAATTTTAAGCAAGAAGGAAATACTGTTCCAATCCCTGTTCAAGAGTTAAAACATACTTGCTTGCGAGACAAAACAATAAATTATATTATTTATCATCTAACAAAAAAATAATACCTATGAATACATCTACGCATCAATTAATTATTATTGGTTCAGGACCTGCTGGCTTAACTGCTGCTATTTATGCTGCCCGAAGTAATTTACATCCTCTTGTCATTGATGGTAATACACCAGGTGGTCAATTAATGTCAACTACCCTTGTTGAAAATTGGCCAGGAGAAAAAAGCATACTCGGCCCCAAGTTAATGACGAATATCCGCGAGCATGCACAAGCACTTGGTACGCAATTTCTTTCTGAAGTAATTGTAAAAGTAGATTTTTCACAGCACCCATTTACCCTTTTAACAAATCGTGACACACAATTAAAAACAAAATCAGCCATTATTGCAACTGGCGCAACCCCAAAGCGATTAGGAATACCAGGCGAAGATGATTATTGGGGGAAAGGGATTACTACCTGTGCCATTTGCGATGGCGCTTTTTACCCTAATAAAAAAGTCATTATCGTTGGTGGTGGTGATACCGCAATGGAAGATGCATCATTTTTAAAAAAATTCACCAAAGATATAACCATTATACAAATTCTTGATAAGCTTACTGCCTCCCATGCAATGCAACAGCGTGTTATTAATGACCCTGCTATCAACATTATTTACAACAGCACAGTTGCTGCAGTTCAAGGAAATGATAAGCACATCACCAGTGTTACTATTACCAATCAAAAAACAAAAGAAAAAAAAGAAATACCAGCCGAAGGATTATTTATCGCCATTGGTTTACAACCAAATTCTGAACCCTTTAAAGGGCAAATTACTACTGATGATTGGGGATATATTAAGACAACTAATCATACCACAACCTCCGTTCCTGGAGTATTTGTCGCTGGTGATGTACAAGATTACCGTTATAGGCAAGCAGTTACTTCTGCTGGCGCTGGCTGTATGGCTGCCCTCGATGCTGAGCGTTATTTAAGCACAATAGAATAATTTTTCAATTTGAATTTAAAATTTAAATAATCAAATAAATACTGCAATACCAAACCCTTATTTGAAAAAAATATTTTTTCCCGTAAAATAAAGGGTAATTGGTACCATAATAACTAGTTGGAAAAAGGAATAAGATGTCAGTCACCTTATTTAAAAAAAGCCTCAAAAAGCGCCGTCGAAAACATGGATTCCTGAAGCGAATGCAATCAAAAGATGGAAGAAAAATTATCAATAGACGACGTGCTAAAGGAAGAAAGCGTCTTGCAGTACGCACCTACTAAGATAGTAACACAAGCATACAATGTCACGAATAGCTGGCAAGCTAAGTAGTTTTACTAAAAAAGAAATCGATACAATTTTCGCAACTGTTCAATATAGAATAAAATATCCTACTCTGGATATTTTACTAAGCCCAAGACAAAAAGATTTTGGGCGCCTATTACTTATTGTCTCACGAAAAGTTGGTAATGCGCCAGAACGCAATAAAATACGACGACGTCTTAAATCTATTTTTTATGAAGAAAAATTTTACCAAGAACCTTATGATTGTATTATCATTGCAAAGAAGAAAGCTACTACCTTATCATTTGATACATTAAAAAAATTATTATATGCTGCCTACCATGAAAAAAGGAACTAACTTTATTAATCATTTACTCATATTTTTTATTTATGGTCTTCGACCACTGTTAGGTCCTGCTTCTTGTCGTTATCAAGTTGGTTGCACGCAATTTGCAGTTCTACAATTGCAAAAAAAGCCATTATTGTCTGCTCTGTGGCACATTAGCAAGAGACTTTTTTTCTGTAATCCATTTGTCAAACCAAAAAATTAAACTGGCAATCATTTATTTTTTTTATATACTTCTTAAAAATAAAATTATATTAACTTCAAAAAAGGCAAAGGACTAAGTATTATGAAGTCATCAATTCTATTTTTTTCTATTGCACTATTTATTTTTAATACCGCTCAATCCTCTATCAATTACGCAGGTATTCCTTATGACCAAATAGAAAAAACATTTAATGTACAAAATGCCTGGGGATTACATACAACGGTGGATTTAAAAAACTGTGATCCTTTTCTTATCCGATCTGCTGATGCAATTAAAGACTTTGTTATTCAGCTATGCGATCTTATTGATATGAGCAGATTTGGCGAACCAATTATTGTTGATTTTGGTCGCAAACCAGAAGTAGCTGGTTATTCCATGGTCCAACTTATTGAAACATCAAATATCTCGGGTCATTTTGCCAATATAGACAACAGCGCTTACATTGATATTTTCAGTTGCAAATTATATGACCCCTACATAGTTGCTGAATTTACAAAAACTTTTTTTAAAAGCAGTAATTATCTTATCAATATTTTGTTGCGTCAATAAATTATAATAACTCGGTTGCTAATTGACTTAGCTCGCTGCGTTCACTTTTTGTTAAAAAGACAGTACCAAAAATTTTTTGACCTTTAAAACGTTCACTCGTAATCACAAGACCATTACTACTAAAATCAAGATAAGGGGAATCAATTTGATATGGATCACCCGACAAAATAATTTTACTTCCTTCACCAACTCTACTGATTAATGTTTTTACTTCATGAGGGGTCAAATTTTGAGCCTCATCAATTAAAATAAATTGGTAAGGGATAGAACGCCCACGCATATAAGTTATTGCCTCCATGCTTATTTTTCCTCGCCTTACCAATTCTTCTAAAGAAGTTAACCGGTCAAAATCTCTTCTTTCTCCCCGCCTTCTTTTTTGTTTACGCTTACTCACGTAATGAGGCAAATCACCCTCTTCAAGTTGGCGAGTTGCATTTACTGCATGAATAATAAATTGCATATTATCATAAATTGGTAACATCCAACTATGCAATTTTTCTTCCAACGTGCCCGGTAAAAAACCAATATCACGACCCAATGGAACAACTGGTCGAGAAATAAGTATTTTTTCATATATATCTTCAACTAAAACTTTATGTAATCCTGCTAATAATGCTAAAAAAGTTTTTCCTGTCCCTGCAGGACCAAATAAGCAAACAAATTCAATTGTATTATCAAGTAAAAGGTCTAATGCCATTAATTGCTGTGTATTACGCGGAAAAAGTGGCCAATGCAATGCTGGGGGTTCTACCCGTTTAAATTGTTGTTGACCTAAATATCTAAACATCCGATAGTTATGAGGATTGTGCTGACTTTCTGCTAAAATAAACTGATTAATTTCGAATTTATTATCTTGGGCTAATTGAAGTAAAGCATCTGGAAATTCTTGTTTTAATTCAACAACAGGCATCTTAATACGAATCCATCCATGATAAAATTCTTCTTCACTAACATATTCACTTACATAATCTTGCGATTCAATATTAATTGCATCAGCCTTAACCCGAGCATTTAAGTCTTTTGAAATAAAGCAAACATCATAACCTTGTTTTTTTAGAAAAAGTGCTGTTAATAAAATCTCATTATCCCCATTCTCCATAATAAATGGGAGTTTAGGTAATGTTCCTTTTTCTAGAAATATCACTTGTAAAATACTGCCATTATCAAGCTTTACTCCTTTTCCTAAAGAACCTCTTTGTCTTAATTCATCTAAATAGCGAATTACTTCACGAGTGTTACGTCCTCGATCTGTACCCTCTTGCTTAAATTGCTCTAATTCTTCAAGAACAATTGCTGGAATACCAACCCGATCACCATCAAAATTAAAAATGGCATTCGGATCATACACCAAAATATTGGTGTCAAGCAGATACATTTTTTTAGTTTTTTTTTCTTGCACTGTTTTTAGTTTTTTTTTTGTAACCATTACCCTCTGTTTCCTTTTTTGGTCGATAAGTTTATCTTATTACCTACTGCATGCAGCCTAGCATAGCCACACTCGTCAAGCAAACAAGATGCTATAACTCTATACTTTTATCAGGCTATTGCTATACTTAAAGCAAAATAATAATCAAACGCAAGGCACATGATGAAACCAGAACACGATCTTGAAAAACTTCGCCATTCTGCTGCACATTTATTAGCCCATGCAATTAAGGAACTATTTCCACACGCCCAAGCAACAATTGGACCAGCAACCGCTACTGGTTTTTTTTATGATTTTTTACCGAAACAAAATTTTAAGGAAGAAGATTTACCACTGATTGAAAAAAAAATGTATGAAATTGCGCAGCGTAACTTGCCAATTATTCACAAACAAATTTCTAAAAGTAAAGCACGCGCTCTTTACAAAAATAATCCATTCAAACTTGAACTAATAGATCAAATTCCAAGTAACACGGTTGGCATTGCAGAGCAAGGAAATTTTTTTGATCTTTGTAAAGGAGGCCATGTTGAATCTACTGGCCAAATTAACTATTTTAAATTATTGAATATTTCTGGTTCTTATTGGCGTGCAAACAAAGAAAACCAGGCGCTCCAACGCATTACTGGCACTGCTTTTTTTACCCAAAAAGATCTAAATAACTTTCTGCAACAACGGCAGGATATTATTAAGTATGACCACAGAAATCTTGGTAAAGAGCTTGATCTATTTTCGTTTCATGACGAAGGAGTTGGCTTTCCTTTCTTTCACGCAAATGGCAAAACAATTATAACATTGCTCACTAATTATATGCGTAACCTTATTACAAAAGCCCATTATAAGGAAGTTTCTACACCGATAATGCTTAGAGATGAACTTTGGAAACAATCTGGCCATTATGATCATTATAAAGATCATATGTATTTTTGTATTAAAGAAGAAAAAGTTTACGCAATCAAACCAATGAATTGCCCCGGTGCCATTTTAATTTATCTAGAACGTCCACACTCATACCGAGAATTACCATTGCGGCTTGCAGAATTTGGCCTTGTCCACCGTTATGAATTATCTGGTGTTTTACACGGATTGTTTCGCACCCGTGCTTTTACCATTGATGACGGCCATATTTTTTGTACAGAAGATCAAATTGAACAAGAAGTAGCTAAAACCATCACAATGACCTATGAAGTATTTAAACAATTTGGTTTTCAAAATATTACTGTTGGCATCTCAACAAAACCAGAAAATGCAATGGGAAGTACTGCATTATGGGAAAAAGCAACAAATGCCCTAAAACAAGCACTCAATCATTCTGGACACACCTATGAAATATACGAAGGAGAAGGTGCATTTTATGGTCCTAAAATAGAGTTTCGAATTGAAGATTCAATGGGACGCACCTGGCAATGCGGTACCATACAAATTGATTTTTTTCTCCCAAAAAATTTTGATTTATCCTATGTCCAATCAAATGGCACAAAAGCACGACCGGTGCTCATTCACCGCGCTATTTATGGTTCATTTGAGCGATTCTTTGCTATCTTACTAGAACATTACAAAGGAAATTTTCCTTTTTGGCTCGCGCCCGTTCAAGTTAAAGTACTTACCATCACTGATGATCAAAAAGAATATGCACAAACTATTGTACAACAATTAAACAATCACGGTATTCGTACTGTTCTTGATGAATCATCTGATCCTATTGCCGGGCAAATTAAGGCCGCACAACTACAACGAATACCTTGGATGATTATTATTGGTAAAAAAGAAGTAGCGAATAATACTGTTTCTATTCGCTATCGCGATGGGAAACAAGAATTTGGTTTATCGTTAGAAAGTATTTTAGAAAAAGCAAAAGAAAAAAATTTAGTTTCACCGTGATTTTTTTACTCCAACTCGCGGACATAAATCTGCAATAGCACAACGTGAACAAAATGGTGAAATTGGGACACAAATATTTTGTCCCCACATTACAAGAAGACGATTATAGTCTATCCAATACTCTTTTGGCAGTAATTTTTGCAGTGCTATTTCAGTTTCTTCTGGCTTTTTTGTAATGACTAAACCAAGACGGTTAGAAATACGATGTACATGAGTGTCAACACAAATTGCTGGAATACCAAATCCTTCTCCCCGCACTAAATTCATGGTTTTCCGACCAACTCCTTTAATAGAAAGCAAATCTTCTTCAGAACTTGGTACTTTTCCATCAAAACGTTCAATAAGATCTTTACATACCGTATGTAGCTGTTCTGATCGTTTACGATAAAATGCAACAGGATAAATAATTTTTTCTAATTGCTTGATTGGAATCCGCAACATTATTTGAGGGCTTTGAGCAATAGAAAATAAACGATGTGATGCTGGCAATGATACGGTGTCTTTTGTACGTAAGCTTAATAAACAACTGATAAGCACCAAGAATGGATTTTTCCCATATTCTCTTGTAATTTGTGTTACTGCTGGCTCTGTCATTCCTTTTGTTGCCTTACGAAGTACGTGAATAATATCAACAGCACGTTTTTTTCTACTTTGCATTATAACTATTTATAATTAAACTCCATTATTCATTTTGATGACTATACTATAATGACAAATAAACAAAACTTAAAAATTAAATAAGAAATAGATTAAAATTATAATAATCCTATCTTAATTAGTAAAAAATACTTACTAATAAACATTACTACTCTCTAATTTATAAAATTATGGAAAGAGAGTTGCATAAATAGTGATTGCTTATTTCACTTCAACAACTTTACTTACCAAAAATGCATACCTATATTTGTAAAATTTTAGTTTTTTGATGGTGGCCAATAGAGACTCATTGTCAACATGTTTACTCCTTTATTATTATATGTTAAACAATTATTAACTATCGGGAGAAGTATACTAACTAAAAAAAGAAGACGCAAACATATTATGATCATTAACTTTCTTACCCTCTATTCGGCTATTGCAAGTGCCCAATTTCTGTTGGGAGTTATTATTATTTCATTCTTGGTCAAAATTTATTTTTTAACCCTTCTTTCCTTACAAGGATTTATTCCCCTATCAACCCGTAAACCTTGGATTTTTTTATTAGGAACCCTTGCTGGGTCAATGGTTGGTGATGTTGCGTGGATACTAAAATTAATACGAGAAATCTTAGTTCCCAACTCTTCTTACCTACTTGTTACTTTTTTTATCCGAATCGCATGGGCATTCTTAATTATTCAATACCAATCTCTTTCTTTCTTTATTCAGAGCCTAACAGAAAAAAATTTCACTTTTACTCGCTTACATAAATCACTTTTAATTATTAGTGGTTGCTTTATTGGCTATTTTGCATACATTGCCTTATTTAATTCAATACTCACTAATGAGTTAGCACGAGAATTAGCAAGACATTATACAATCAAACCCCCATTTGAAATTACCGTAATGCGATATGTTGTTCTTTACCTTTTAAACTTACTCGTATTACCTGGTCTCTACTTTAGCTTTAAAAAAATAAAATCAAACCAATTACCAAAAATACTTAAAAAGCAATTTAAAATGTTTGCCCTTTATCTGCTAACGCCTTATTTAATTGTTGAATTCTTACTTGCATCTTATTGTATTTTCTATGAAATACATGTTTACCTTTATCCAATTGTTAGTATCTCTACATTACTCCTCACTTACGCCATTTACTACTGTATGAAAAAAGTAATGACCTTCCGCTTTTTAAATA
>Ga0307428_1000657_pt1 | contig 20325 bp, 21 predicted proteins | sample SalMarWE160240MG_FD_202161 | JGI IMG/M metagenome (GOLD analysis project Ga0307428, IMG submission 202161) | Salt marsh sediment microbial communities from the Plum Island Ecosystem LTER, Massachusetts, United States - WE1603-240 | ecosystem: Environmental > Aquatic > Marine > Intertidal zone >...
TACGGCGGCCAAAACGTTTTTCACGTTTGCTTCTTTGTTTTCTGACCTGTATTGGGCGGTATACTTTATTGTTGCCCAGTCTACGCCCCAGTCTCTGAATATTGCAATGAGATTGGGACCCATCAAAGCGATTGCAACTAGACCATACTCGGATTCAGAAAGAATTCCTGCAACAATCATTACACCTACGGCTGATATGATTGACGAGACTGCCAGACCCCAAAAAATGTTGAATACACCCTTAGCTGAAACCTTAGCCAAACTTCTTGCTTTACTCACCGAAACGCGTTCCCCTAAACCGGAGTTTTTACAATTATGCAAGCATATTAATAAATTAGTTATCTAAAACTGATAAACCGAACACCCATTTTATGGAGATGAAGACAACATGAGTTCAGTGAAATCCTGCAAAGTGATTGCTTATTTTAGCATAGCCCCTGTGGGGATTAAGTCAACAAGCATGGGAAGTTATGTGGCGGCGGCGGTAGCGGCAATAAATGAGATAAAAGGTTTGAATTGTGAACTTACCCCTATGGGAACGGTTATGGAAGCAGACAGTCTAGAGCCCATCTTTGAGGCAGTGAAGGCTGCCCACGAAGCCCTCATAGGTAAGGGCATACTCCGAGTTGAATCAACTTTGATAATAGACGACAGAAGGGACAAGCCGCGAACCATGAAAGACAAGGTTAACTCGGTTAAAAAGCACATGAAACAACTTTGAAGTATGGCACTCGCGTAAAATCGTGCACTCGCTAGGAGCTATTCTAGTTTAGAGATTTTCCATCTCAAGGATAGGAAAACCGGTTAGACGTATTCGGCTTGAACACTTGTTGCATTGAATCACCAGTTCTTCCAAAGCATCGTTTCTAACTTTCTCCTCCAAAATAGTGTAAACATCCTCTGACTCATCTTCAGGAGAAATGGTAACCCCGCAATTTGGGCATGGAAAATCCCCGTTCCCATCAATCTTAGTCAAATCCAGTTCGCTCACCAGCACCTGCTTCGTCTGTTTCCCTTTTTGAGCAGCCGTTTCAGCCAATTCTGATTCCTCACAGACTAGAGGGAATGAAAGATGTATTACTACCTTATTAACATGCAGAAAATACCCACGTATATCCCTAACAACACATCCCTTTTATAAGACAGCTCAAAATTTTTAAATCACAGACGGAAAAAGAAATCTGCTTAGTTCCCCCAGTAAACAGTTTCTTGTCACTCATTACTAGCAGGTTTGTCCAGTAATGCAACACCGAATCTTGAGGGAGTTTCAACAGTCTTCATTTATTTGGATGCAAATATGATTACGACTTTTGAGAGGTTATTATTAGTTTTTTGGTGATTTTTAGTGGAGCTCAAATATGTAGGAGGAGGGGGTCTAGTTCGTGATAAAAACTCTTGCTGTATGAGTCACTGTTGTGCCTAACGAAAATCTACATGTATTGCATAAAAAGAGAGCAGTGTCGCTGTGCATCAGCTCCTGATGCGAGAGGGAGTAGGAAAGCGCTTTCCTATTTTTCTTTTAGAAGCTTGAAGAAATCTTCTCTATTTAACCCAGCTTCTTTTATTATTGCTCTGATTAATCCAGATTTGACATCTTTTCCGGGATGAACGGGTATCACTATTCTAGTCTTTCTATCGTTTATTATGATGACATGGGAACCTTTTTGGCGAATGACTTTGAAACCTGCTTTTTGAAGAATCTTTATTAGCTTATGAGGATTTAGAGGCGAGATTTTAGGCAAGAGCCTTCACTTTCTGTATTCCAACCACTCTCTGTTGTAAAAGGTCCTTCTTCTCCTCTTTTGTCAGAGTTTCCAAGTAGAGTTCGATAGCTTCTTTTGCGTTATCCATAAGTTCTCCCACAGTGTCTCCTTGAGTATGACAACCAGGTAATGCGGGTACAAATGCTACGTATCCGCTGGTTTCATCCTCGATGATGACTACATCAAACTCGTACATTGTGTATCCTCTATGATGAAGCTTTATGGGGGTCAATATAAGATTATTGATTTGTACGTCAAAATGCGAGCGCGTCAAACAACTATCAGGATTGCTGAATAAATATAGCTAGAACGTTATGTGGGCGGGCAGTAACTTGAGCAGAGTTTAGGGTTTGCGTGTCTATTTTGTTTATTGCTCCTATCGGGGGAGCTAAGATGAGATGGCTGTAAGGAAGACAAATGCTGTGGATAATTTCTGATGCGAAAGTGATATCCCCTTCCCCTCTAGTTTTCAACATGCCTCGTCTATTTGGATTCAAATATGATTATGATTTTTGAATAGTGATTGTTAATTTTTCGATGAGAAATAGTTGGTAAGGTGAAAAAGGGCATAAATGGTCCTAGTTCTTTAAGTGTTTCTTTGAGGTTTGGAGTTTTTAGCTATAGGATGTGGGTTGGTTTTTGGATTTTGAGTTTGGAGTTTTTTGTTGTAAGGAGTTCGTTGAAGTTTTTGTTGTTTTTTAGTTCTTGGATGTCCTTGTCTTCGGTTATTAGGATGTCGCAGTGGTTTATGGCGGCTGAGAGGATTAGGCAGTCTATGAAGTCATTTAGCATTTTTCTGAGTTTGAAGGCTGTGAGGAGGAGTTGACTCTCGTAGTTTGGGATCATTTCTATCTGTTCATTGTAGACGATTGCTCTTATGCCCTTGGTTACTCTTTCGGGAGGGAGTTTTCCTGCGCTAATGTGTTTTGCTCCTTTTGCTGCGAGTTCGAAGACGCTTATGTCACAGATGGAGATTTGGTTTCCTTCTTGCATCAATCTGATGGGAAGATCTTTGGGAAGTTCTTTTATGGCGATGCCTATGGCAGGTAGGAGGTAGGTTGTGTCTAACAGTATTTTCAAGATTCAGCCTTCTGAGATAGTTCTTTTCTGTGTTTGTGAAATTCTTCGAGGGTTATTTCGACGACTGAGGGCTCCTTAAACACTTCTTGAAGGCTTGGGATGGGTTCTACTATAAGTCTGTCGCCTTCGATTTTGTAGATGACTTGTGTATGGGCTTGAAGACCCAGTTTTTCTCTAATGTTTTTGGGAGGAAAAAGCTCGCCTTTCGAGCCAACTCGGCTTTTTTGCATTTGTCGAACTCAACGAATAAATTAGATATTTCCGAGCTAATAAGGCTTATGTTAGATGTTCTTTACAATGTTTTTAGTTGCTGCTTTAATCTGTTGTGTAACAAGTTAGATTTTTGCTTCTTTTCCTGTTTCCTCTCCTTTTATTTCTTTTACAAGTTGAACGTCTTTCGCTCAAAACACTACAAAATCTCGGGACTTGGCTGACCTTAACTTCGCTTAACCCCTCCCTCTCGGTTTTATTACAGGATTTGATGTTTGGATGCAAGTGTGGTTATGGTCTCTGTGTCTAGCTTTAGCTTCAGAAGTGCTCTTGGTTTGTTGTTGACCACTCTTCTTTCCTCTCTGTTCAATAACAACAGAAGAGATTGATGTGCTTGATGAACTATTTTTGTGGATCCAAGAATTTTGTGATCTGCGCAAAAAGGATGAGGTTAGGGGTAGAAGTAGTAGTATCAATGCACGAAAGTGGTACTACTTCTATTGATTTAGGGTTGTCCGTTGATCTGCGTGAAACTGTGGGAATATTGGCTAAAAGCTGAAGATGACGATGGCAGCAAAATAAAAAAGGCTGTGTTGTTGTTTGCTCTTGTTTTGCTGATGATCTTTTGAGTGTCGAGGATTAGGTCTATGTTTTGGGGTGTTTAGAGGGTTTTGGGGTGTACTCTTTGGATTAGGTTTAGTTTGTCGTATTCTTTGTCTTCGCTGATTATTTTTGGTATGTGATGTTGGAGCATTGTTGCTACGTTTATTGCGTCTTTTGGTCGTTTGAGGGGTTATCTCCATGATTTCGAGGGCGTGCTCAAAAATGGTTAGGTTCATTGCGATTTTCTTGATTTTGGTCATTTTAATATAGTCGTGGGTGACGCGGAGAAGCTGTTGAGATGGAAGCAAAAAATCAGCTTAGAGCACGGTCTTGTGAGGACTAGAACATGGTTTCGAGGAAAAGCACAAATTTAGTTAAAAGGCGACGTTGTTAGTTTCCAATGGTTACCTTTGAGTTAGTCTGCTTTCAAGGTCGGTGTAAGTTATCGTCTTCACGAACTTGCTTGCTGCTTTTTGTAGCTTCATATCGTCTGTTACCAGGATGGCGTCTGTGCTCTCGGCGGTTGTGATGTATGAAGCGTCATAAAATGTCAGCCGTTCTTTATAGGCTCTCTTGAGTGTGTGGGAAAAATCTAGCTTAGCGAAATTTATTGGTTGAATCACGCTTCTTATAGCTAAGTCTTTAAGCGTGGTGGCAACAGCTACAGCGTCTTCTAGAGATATTGTCTTCAATAATGTTGCAAGTTTCCAGAGACCATTGCATGCTTCATATATCGCGAGGTCTGTTGTAACTAAATTTTCGCGGGAGGCTTCAACTATTAGCTGTTTGCCACGCCTAGTGACTAGTGGTAGGAGTGCTGATGCGTCGAGAAGATATTTCACCGTATTTCCCTGTCCTCGCGCACAAGCTTGGCTGCCAATTTTGGATCTATTTTGCTGCTCAGGCGTTCTCTTAACAACTCGAGTCTTTCCGCAAGACTCCTTAATTCCAACTCTACAAGATATCTGTCAAGCAATTTTCTCACTGTTTCGCTGACGTTAATATTGTATTTTTCCAATTTTTCCTTGATTTCCCTCGCAACTCTAATGGTGATAATGCTCATCTAAAGCACCGTATTACATATTGTAATACAAAACTTATAAGGTTTCCCGACGCGGAACCAAGCTGAGTATCAGCAATATCTTATAGCCCACGATATTCTCTAGTAGCTCTAAAGCAAGGCTTTATGAGAACTTTAGCATGGTTTCGCAGGAGCAAGGGCTGAAAGTGAGGGAAGCTAAGATGCGAGATGTTTTTTATCTTCGTTTACTTTCGTTTCTATCCATTTGTAAGTTTTTTCCAGTCCAAGATATGTATCCGACCGCACCTTGATTCATGATTTCTTCAATTATCAATGGATCTCGGGTTCCATCGCAACCCATCGCTATAACAAGCGTGTCGTTGAATTTTCCTGTCATGCACCTCTTTATGAAACCCTAATTCACGGCAAAGACAGGTTGCGATTCTTCTGTTGCATAAGCTTCTTTAACTAACTGAAACTGCTGTTCTTGCGTATACTTCCCTACTGAGTATGGTTCTGCAGTGAAGAGGTACAGCTGATCGTCATGCAATGCACTATGCATACGTAAAATGACTAGTTTGTATCCGTTTGACACGCTCTTCAAGAAATCCACAGTCACTTCCGATCCTTGAAAAACATCAACTTCAAAACCTGCCTCCCACAAAGTCTCGCTGAGCAATCTCGTGAACTCATCGTTTGGAAGCGTAGTATATAGACCGTCAATCAAAACCGCCTTAAGCGAGCCATCGCCAGAGTTTCCACCATTTTCGTTGGTTGAAGAGCCAGGGGCAAAAAAATAATTTGTCAAGTAGTATGAAACTAGAACTATTAAAGAAATAACTATCAGGAATGTTATTACTGTATAGATGCGTCGCATTCTTTTTTTATCCGCATATACTTCACGTTTGATTCCTTTGGGTTTTTTCCCAGACCTTCCATGTTTTTTAATGTGAAACATTTCCTTCACTTTACTAAAAACTATTTTTTACGGTCGCCTTAGTGTACATTTGTTATGTTAAGCCTAAAAATTTTTGGGCTCAAGTCTAAAACACCACCTAAAACAGCCTCATACAAAAGAATGAAGGGCGTGTAAATCCGTTTACAGCAGAAAACAGCTTCAAAGTTTAAACATGTCACAAATGACAGAAAAATTTTGAGACCACGAAGATTCACTAAAACTTAACATTTCTGCGCAACACGCACTTTTGCTCACGTGTTAGAACTTGCACCTCAATATTTTAACTATAGTCCTGCCAGCCTCGCCGTCCCCGAAAGGATTCTTCCAGCTGTTGCTCTTGCCAAGCATAAGCCTTGTCATCTTAACTATTTCTTCGGGCCTTGTCCCAGCTAAGACGTTTGACCCAACCTCCAGCGTTTCAGGCCTCTCAGTGTTATCCCTCAAGGTTACGCATGGAACACCTAGGATACAAGCCTCCTCTTGGATTCCACCGGAGTCCGTCAGAATCAGCTTAGCTCTGCTCTCCAACCGCAGAAAGCGGAGGTACCCGACTGGCTCTATTAGGGTTAGGCCTTCAGGATTCAGGGCAAACTCGCTTATCCTTTTCCTGGCTCTGGGGTGTATGGGGTAAATCAGTGGAAGCCCGAACTCGTCGCGAATGAGCTTCAAGCCGTCCAAGATCCCCTGAAACCTCTCCCTGTCGTCGACGTTCTCCTGCCTATGGACTGTAACAAGAAAGTAATCGTTGCCTTCAGCGTTCAGATCGTTCAAAGTGTCAGATGGGTTATTTAATAACCCAAAATTTTGGACAGCAATATCCACGATCGTGTTCCCTGTCACGAATATCTTGCTGTCCGACACTCCCTCCCTGAGAAGGTTCCGTCTAGCCCCCTCCGTGGGAGCGAAAAGGAAGTCAGACATGTGATCCGTCAAGACTCTGTTCGTCTCCTCGGGCATCCTCCTGTCGTAGCTTCTCAGCCCAGCCTCAACGTGGCCAACCTTAACGCCCAACTTCACCGCTGCCAGTGCACCAGCGAGAACACTGTTTGTGTCCCCCTCAACCAAGACGACATCCGGCTTCTCCTCAAGCAGAACCCCTTCCACCCCAGTGAGTATCTTGGCAGTTTCCTCAGCGTGCGTCCCAGAGCCGACATCCAAGTTGTGTCTAGGCTCAGGCAGACCAAGCTCCTCAAAGAAAACTTGATCCATGCTATACGAATAGTGCTGTCCTGTGTGAAGAATGAAGTGGTCCAGCCCTTGACGTCCAAGCTCTCGGATAACTGGGGACATTTTTATTATTTCAGGTCTGGTTCCAAGGATGATTGCTGCCTTCATTTTACTCTCCTGCACCTAAAGATGACGGTTCCGCCATCAGTATATGGCTTCCAAGGATCAAGACACTGTAGATAAGCGTGCTCCCGGTCCTCAGGCTTAGTCGATCCGAGCTTAACGGGATCCGCTCCTTCATCTAAGGCTACAGCGTAGTGGAGTAGGACGGGGAGGGCGTGCACGCAGAGTGCATCGGTCTCATTTAGAACTATCTTTGCCCCATCGATCAAGATCCTGTCTCCAACCTTATGAACAGGACATCTCCCTCTGACCTCAACCACCTCCACCTCTAACACCTTACTTATCTCCCTAACAGATCGCGAGCACTATCGAGCGGTGCATCCTTTGACGCGGTTATTAAAAAAGTTACTTCAACCAAAGGTTTGACGGCGTCAGTGAACAATTTCAACCTCAACTCCCTTGTCTGTGAGCGAGAATCTGTGCCATTCTAGCCCGTGTTTAGTTAACGCCTCAGTAACTCTTATTGCTTTTGATTTCTTGATATTTTATTCTAACCAGCAGCAACAGAAACGAAAATTAATTATTTAAAGAGCAAATGTTCGCGCTGTTGAAGACCGAAACCCCTTCAAAATCAACCGAAATTAGTCATCACCCTCAAACCAAAAATCAATTTTCACCACTGCGTAAGATACAAAAAAGGAAGGAAAAAGTTATTTGCAGTTGCTGTTTTTTTCTATCGCCTCCATAGTTGTTTTATACGTTTGGTATATTGCCTCCGCTGCATCAGTTAGTTCCTTCTTTTCTTTGGTAGAAAGAGCGTTGTACATGGAGTAACCAATTGTATTTCCCAGTCTGAGAGGAACACTAACGAACACAGGTTCAGGCAGTCCATTGAATTTCATGGGTGTAGCTACAGGCAAGACCTCGTTCGTGTTTCTGACAATCGCTTTTATTATGTCTCTGAACGAGGCTGCTGGTCCATATTCAGTGCCTCCAATATTGTCTATGATAACTTTCGAGACAGACTTCACGTAGGAGTCAATTTCGTTTCTGATAAGCATTTTATTGTTTAACTTCACGTATTCATTCAATGGGAGACCACTGACTTTTACTGTTGACCACAGGATGGTTGCACCTTTTCCGTGTTCTCCCCCCACATAGCCTTCAACTGTTGACACGGGTACTTTGAGGGCTCTGGCTAATCCAGACCGAAACCTTAACGATTCTAGGTTAGTTCCAGTGCTAATCACAAATTCGGCTTTAGAATATTTTTTGCAGACCATCGCCATGGCATCAACAGGGTTTGTAATCACAACATATTTTGCACGCGGGTTGTTTGGCGCCGTTGTCTCCGCAACATATTTCACTATTTGCCCGTTTTGGACCGCCAAGTCTCGTCTGGTCATCTTGACCCCGGGGGTTCTGGGCTTTCCAGCAGAAACCAAGATTATGTCGGCTCCAGCAACATCTTCATCCCTTTCGCATGCAACGATCTCAATATCTAAGCTTAGACTTGCAGTTACATGCCTAAGCTCTTCAGCGAAGGCATCTGCCAGACCCGGTTTAGTGTCACAAACGGTTATTGTGTCTGCCAGTTCGGCGCACATTATTGTGTAGGCTGTTGGGCGTCCTACCCGTCCTGTTCCTATTTGTGTGATATGCAAATTCGGTTTCCTCTCGGGGTTAATACGAAGAGTCTCTTTGTATGTGTCCTTTTTCGATAAGGTATGCGCTGAGAGCTTCTTTCCATTCTCGCGGTTCTAGGTTATATCTGGAAAGTTTTGTGCTTGTTAACGCAGAGAATCGTGGTCTTCTAGTTTTCAAGCTCAGCTGTTCAGTTTTTATAGGCGTTAAAGTAGGGTTCAAACCTGTGATTTGAAAGATCTCTTGGGCGAATTGATACCATGAGCAGTAGCCCTTGTTTGTGGCATGATATACCCCAAATGGAAGTTGCAACTCCAAAATTCCTTTCAAAATTGAAGCGGCGTCTTTGGTGTATGTGGGGCTCATCCACATGTCGTCGATAACAGTGATTGGCTCGTTTTTCTTTGCTTTTGTTATCATTGTCTCCACAAAGTTTCCTCCCTTACCGCTGGCTCCTGCTTTGCCGAATACGCTTGCTATTCTAACGATGTAGTGTTTTGGGTTTTGTCTTGTGAAGTGTTCGCTGGCTAGCTTGGATATTCCGTAAGTGTTGATGGGGGCGGGAACATCATCTTCAGTGTAGGGTTCTTTCTTGGAGCCATCGAAAACGTAGTCTGTGCTGATGAAAACAGTTGTAGCGGCTATTTCTTTGGATACCAATGCCACGTTTCTTGCGCCTAAAGCGTTTACGGAGAAGGTTTTCAGGGGTTCCTCTTCGCATTGATCAGTCTTGTGGAAAGCTGCGGTGTTTATGACGATTTCTGGTCTATGTTCCTTCAGGATAAGGCAGCTGTCATAGTCTGCTACTTCGATGTCCTTATGGGCTAGACCTACTAGCTCATGATCATCGTTTAGTGTTTTCATGAGGTCTGTTCCGAGTTGTCCCGTTGATCCTATAACTGCTATTTTCATAATATTACTCCGTTGATTTCCGTGTCTTTGAGGAACTGTTGCATCTCCAGAAGATGTTTGTACCACTTGACAGTTATCGTCCGCGGATCATCTGGATTCAATCTTCCGTCCTTGAGGGCATCAAACACATTTCTTGCTCCTTTTCTAATTGTGATCTGAGGCTTGAAGTGTAATGTGTCTTTGATCTTGCTGAAGCTTACCCTATAGCTTCTGGTGTCGGGATCGCCGTACCATTCGTAATTGAAGGGTATATCGATGGATTCCGCCACGAGTTTTGCTAGGTCAAAAATTTGCACGTTCTGTTCATCGCTGCCTACGTTAAAGACTTGACCATTAACTACTTCTGGTTCTGCTTCCAAAACTTTGATGAAAGCATTTGATGTGTCAGTTACGTTTACGAAGGGACGCCACTGTTTTCCGTCTCTCATAATCGGGATTTTGCCGTTTCTGTAAAAGCCCAGAACCATTCCATTGATGGCTAAGTCAAACCTCATTCTGTACGAAAAACCATAAACCGTAGCCTGCCGGAGAACTGTCGCAGAAAAAGACTTGTCGGCAAGAGGCAAGACTTCCTTTTCAGCCATCATGTTGGCTTTCGCGTAAGTCGTCAAAGGATTTAAACCAGATTCTTCGGTTATGAGTCCTTCTTGGAAGCCGTAGACGCTGCAGGTGCTGGCTAAAACGTACTTTTTGACGCCATATTTTTTGGCGAGGTTGGCTACTCTGACTCTTCCCTTATAGTTTATTTCCATGGTTTTTTGGGGTTCAAGTTCGCCACTGGGGTCGTTAGAGAGGGCGGCTAGATCAAAGACAGCATCTATGTTTTTCAGTATTTCTGGCTTGAACCATCTGACATCGTCTTTGATGAGGTTTATTTTGTCAGCTATGTCTTTTATCGAATCGGTTCCGAAGAAGAGCCGGTCAAGGCACGTTACGTCGTAGCCCTTTTCCAATAGGATTCTGGACATAACGGAGCCTATGTAGCCTGCTCCGCCAGTTACTAACACATTCATTGTTTATTCTTTTCCTACTTGTAGGGGACTCTGAACCAGTCCCATGGTTTGCCGACGCGAGAATCATTCTTTTTGCCGTTTATTTCTGTGGGAATTATTGTCTGATCGTTCCATGGTCTGCGATGTTCGTCTGGATTCTGATAGTTATAGAGTCTGTTGACGAAGTATACAGTTAATGATGCGGTGTTGCTTACTGTTTTTGTTCCATGCAAGTATTTGCCGGGTATTCTTACTACAGTTGGTTTTTCGCCGCTGGCGATTACTTCAGCCATTTTTCCTGTTGTTTCGTCGTAGGCACAGATTTTCATTGCTCCCTTCAGCACTAGAAAGTGGTCTATTTGCCCTTTCAAATGTTTGTGCCAAGCTCTGACAACGTTGGGGTAGCTGTAGCTCAGGTTTGCCTGTGTTATCTGTTCGTCTTCAAAAAATTCTTTCCAGTCTTGCCGGAAGGCTTCACTGAAGAAACCTCTTTCGTCGGGCAATATTTTGATTTCGTATGTTTTTACTCCCTTAAGGGCATATTCTTTCATATTTCCACCTCCGAGTAGTCACCTATATGGAGTTTTAAGCATCCGGTTCTATGGTTCCTTGTTACTTTAGCGTTTTTTCCTATGAGACTCTCTTCCAATCTATCGACGCCAGTTATCTGTGCATTTTCTAATATTACACTGTATTCAATGGCGCTATCACTGATTTTTGTTCCGTTGCCTATGCTTGTGTATGGTCCAATGAAAGAGTTTTCTATAACGCAGTCGCTCCCAATTACGCATGGTCCTCTAATGGTGGAGTTGACTAGTTTTGCGTTTTCTTGAATTGTGACTCTTCCTTCAATTTTGCTTTCTTGGACTACGCCTTTGATTTCTCGTTTTGTGTATTCGTCTAGGATTTTTGCGTTAGCTGTTAGTATATCATCTTTTTTTCCTGTGTCTAGCCACCAAGTGTTTAGGGTTTCTGCTTTTACTTTGAATCCCATGTTTATCATTTCTTGTATGGCGTCTGTGATTTCAAGTTCGCCTCTCCATGAGGGTTTGATTTTGTCTATGGCTTTGAAGATTTTGCTTGAAAAGATGTAGGTGCCGACTATGGCGAGATTTGATGAGGGCTCTTTTGGTTTCTCAACCAATTTCACGATGTTGGCTTTTTTATCCAAGGTTGCAACGCCAAACTTTGTTGGGTCCTCTACAGGCTTTAGTAGGATTAGGGCATCCATTTTTTCTTTTTTGAATTTTTGTACAAAGGTGGTTAGTCCTTGTCCTTGTAGGTTGTCGCCAAGGCACATAATGAAGTCGTCTTCTTCCAAGAAGTTTTTGGCTGTTTTTACGGCGTGGGCTAAGCCTAAGGGTTCTTGGGGAATATAGGTGACGTTAAAGTCCCATTCTGATCCGTCTTTGACGTAATCTTTAACGTAATGTCCAGTTTCGGGAGCAATTATCACTCCAATTTGATTTATTCCTGTTTCGGCTACTTGATCTAGAACATAGCCGAGAACAGGTTTGTTAGCCAGAGGAATCAGTTGCTTAGCTAACGTAAAAGTCAACGGACGAAGTCTAGTTCCTCTACCACCACTCAACACCAAAGCCTTCAAGTCTTAGCACCAATAGACAGGTTATTTCAGGGGTTTAGCATTAAAGTTTTGTTGAATTAGGTATCCTCTCGTGCTCAAGAAACGCTAAAATCCAGCAGATATTGGCTCACTTTCTAGATGAGCGTCATCCAACAGTTTTCCAATAGCCTTCAAAAGTAGTAGTGTAACAGTTCCAGAAGGGTGTACTACTGTTGCTACGATAGGCTGTGAACTTTTTGATTACAACCTTACGCAAAACTAGATGTGTTTTTTGTTCATTTCTTTGCTACAATATTTTTTATGTACAAGTTTTACACCAAGAAAGTATTTGTTCAAAAAAGCAAGTCTATTGCTTGCGAGCAACAATCATAATTAAATCTGCAAACGACCTAGTAATGGGCAATCTACTCAAACAAGTGTCTATTGCTATTTTCATTGATTCTGGAACAAAGGGTAAATGTGAGATTGATAGAAAGAAGCTGTATAAATTGGCAACAGGACCAAAACCTGCTGATCGAAGTTCATGATCGAATTGAAAGGGCGTCATTAAGGAATATAATTTCCAAGGGTCATTTCTGTTGGTAATTAATCTACACCTTAAAGACCCTAAGAGTCCAGTTATACTAATTTTGTTGCAATGATTATCGATAACAAGGACTCCTGAATTATCAAGAATTCTCATACACTCGGAAAGGAAAAATTTGCTGACAGTAGCTCTCTTTAGTACTAAAAATGTAAACAAGGCAATGGGAACAAACCATTTTCGATGAATAGCCGAGTCTAGGAGGTCCCCCTAAGAAGCTAACGGGCCTAGGCAATCCAAGGCGAATATAGAGATCAATAGCTTCATTTCGAACACCCGAGACGCTACTTCATTGTTTTTCTATCTTTTTCGTTAGATTTCTACGTTTTTTCTCGATAACTATTAAAGCATTATGAATTCTGGATAAGCAACACCCATTCCTCAAGTCCACAAATCGTGCGCAACCTATTGCCATCCGATCGTCCCACCCTTCACAACCCATATGCTGTTTTGTGATGCAGGGTCTTCATTGGCTGTCACATTTAACATGTATGAATCTGGAATCTGTATCGGTAATAACAATCCATATTCAGAATCCAAATAGATAATCCATGAAAGAAATCTGAAAGCTTCTCGCTGGTGAACTTGAACAGGCGATTTGAACTTACTTTCCAGACTAAGTAAACACCGAAAAACGACGTTTTTCTACTTTAATCGACAGGGGATCATATATAAACGTTTTCGACTCAAATTGCAACATAATTCAAAATCTGAAGTTGAACAGGATATTTTAATCATTTAGAGATATGCAAGAATAATATGTTGCAGTCTAACACGTTAGTTCGTAAGCATTTTTGCTTCAACCCGTGCGCTTTCGCACCTTTCTCTTTTCGATTTGATACTGTGTGCACACACAAAAACTTTTTATATAGTCCAACTGCAGAAACGATATGCTCCGTAGTGTAAAGGGATTCCTCGCGTTCATCTCCATCGAGAGAGGGATCATGCTTTTTATGATTACTATGGGAGCAACATTTCTGATGGCAGAGAACGCTGCTTTGCTTCGAGCGATTTATCTCGGTTTTGTCGTGTTTTGTGGGTGGAGTGGAGTAGACGCAATAAATAACGTTTATGATGTTGATTTGGATGTGAAATCTGATCCTCTCAGATCCGAATACACGAAGAATCTTGGCAGACTAGGATTGTGTATATCCATCATCTTTTTTGTGTTGTCTATGAGCTTGGGTGCGATCACCGGAGTTCAGTTAGTAACTGTTTTTGTTTTTGTGGGGATTATTGCTGGCGTCGTATATTCAATTCCACCTTTTAGGCTCAGGCAAACATTATACAAGCCCGTAGTGAACTTTTCTGTTGGTGCTGTTCCTGTTCTTATTGTAGCTGCCTTCTTCAACGTTTTTTCTGTTCAAATATTGGTTCTGCTGCTTCTCATCGGCATAACCACGGCAGTCAACAGTTTATGGGAGGACTTGGCAGACTACGCTTCAGATTTTGATGCCCGTGCGCGAACGATGCTAGTTGTATTAGGGTTTAAACGTGGACTTCAGATCACCATTATGATGGGTTACTGTCTTATTCCACTTATGATTCTCGTCGGCATCCTATTCCAATTGAGTCTGCTTTACTTTCTTGTCCTCACTGCACTCATAGGTTACATATCCCTTCGTTTAGTTCAGAACCGTCATGTCCTCTTTGGAGGCATTAAGGCCGATACAGAATCAATGTTCAAGTTGGGCGAGATGTTCGCGAAAGATTTCGTGATTATTGCACTGGTGCATACAACAAACTTGATGTTAAGTGGTTATCTAACGTACCAACAAATTTTCTTGTTTTAAAAAAATGCGGACGTTTCCAACTGCGGGTGTGCGCGCCATACTTTTTGCTATGCCACGAAAATCACTAAAACAGCAAGCAATCCCCTTTTCAGGTGTTTGGGATTTGTTTCTGTATAGCGCTAGGGGACGTCATTCGCTCATGGGATCTTTGAGTTATTAGGCGTTTCTGGATGAACTCGTAACCACACTCACACCTGAACCCAATAACTTCATCGTTTTCTTTAATCAGGCTATGGATGTGCGATGCAGTGCATCCTTTCTGCTGTTTGTGCACCTTCCAGGTTAAAGCGAGGTTGTCTAGGGTTAAAGGCTGAACAGTTTTTGCTCTAAAGAGGAACCACAGGGCATAAGCTACTAAAGCGAGCCAGAAACCCCCCGTCAGCAAAATCAACAACATTTTCATTCAACTTTTCTTGTTTTGTTCGTGCGCTTGGCAGATGTACACCATGTTATATGTCGATTCACATCCTTTGGTGGCAACTTTTGTGGCAGTAACTGGTTTCACCGTTTCTGGGAACCGAAATGCAGACTTCACCGCACAGTATTCGTTTTCCACAGTTCCTGCAGATTTTGTTTGATGTTCTAGCATTGAAAGCTCTCGCGGATAGTGGATGCATAGAATCCCTCAAGCTTTACATTTCCTTTCCGATCAACGCTCTGGACATCTTGCCGTAAACACCGAGCATCTTGGCTTTCCTAACAGGATTTTCTTCAGTATCTATCCGCCGTCGGATGCTGCGCAATTCATTTTCCAGTCGTCTAAGAACAATTAGTTTCTCCTTCAAATCTACTAACCCCAATTTGTGCCACGCTTCATTTTGCCTGATAGGAAATCAACGGAAATGAGTTTTAAGTCATATGAAGATGTACTATGAATTGATGTTAACCATACATGTTCCGATTCCGAATTAAAACATATATAATGGGGGTAACAATAACACAATAGAAAAATGACATGCGTGCGCACATCTTTCCATGATCTTATCGTTTTTGGAGAGAAAAAGCTCTCTAGATAGAAGCGAAATTGCTGAACGAGTTGTTGGAGAGTTTTGTGGTGAGGGAATGTTACGCTTTGATTTTCTCTTTTTTGATTACTTTTCTGAACGTTTTGTTGCAGTCTTCGCATTTGTATAGGGCTATTGTTAATTGCAGTCTTTCACCAGCCCTACTAGGTCTTCCAGCCATCTGCCACGTCTTGACTGGCTTCGACAGGGTTCCACATTCGGGACAGCCAGCTACTTCAGGGTTACCTAAAGCGTTTAACAGCTCTAGTCTGAGGGTTTCCCCACTGCTAGACATCCTTGAGATTCTCTCAGCCAATTGGGTTTCTTTGAAAACGTCGCGGATCCATCGAGCAAAGTCGCCTCTGTTTTGGTGAAATTCTAGAGAAGCAACTGGAACTTTCGCTATCTTCTTCCTGAGATCGTCTAGATTGAAGGCAGCCTCAAAGAGTGGTTTGTTGAATGCTTCGTAAAAGTAGAATCCCCATTCTGGAGTAACTTTTTCTTCCGGTTTTAAAGGATTATTCAATTTAGGTATGTCCCCACAATCTTGTTTATATTCGTCCAGAAGCTTCTTAACTCTTTCTTCCCAGTTTATGGCACTCATTCTTCGATAGTAAACGGTTTCACGTTTGCGAGGATCAGCAGAAAAGTTTGTCTCCTGATAGCGACTGAAGGTTTCCCGGAGGTTGGAACTCCCGCCAATGTAGATCATAACTCTGTTTTTGTCGTAAAAAGCGTAGACGCCTGTCTCTTCTGGGACGTATTTTGCTCTCTCTCCCCACATATACAGTTTACCTTGAATTGGCATCATATCGCCCAACATGAATAATATGGTAACGCATATTTATGAAACCTTTGGCGCTTTTATTTGGAAAACAGACTTCCAGATACAAAAAAGCCTAATTCTTCACTGCTTTTTGTCACTTATTCCATCTAACTACGTCTTTGAGGTCCCTCTTTGGCACATGTAATACCCCATTTTCATCAAGCCAGTATTTTATGTCTCCATCCTTCACCGTTTCCACTACCGGATTTTCCGCTGGATACCCGAGAGCAACCACCAACGCAATAGCAAGATCCTCAGGCACATTCAATATTTCTCTCAGTTTTTCTCTATCTACTGACTCTAATATGCATGAACCTAATCCCGTGTCATAAGCAACCATGGAGATGCTCATTGCAGCTATGCCCGCGTCGTGATTGGGGGTTCGGCTGATTTTCTTGTCGAGCAGTATAGTAATGTAGGCTCTCGGCATCTCTTCTTCGCTAGGTTGATAGTCGGGCAGATACCCAGCTCAGCGTGCTGAAGACCTTTTTCAGCAGCTTTTGGTCGTTAACAATTATGTAACTTAGGGGTTGTATGTTGGCTCCGGAAGGCGAAAGTCTTGCAGCGTCCACGCATTTCAGCAAGGCTTGTTCTGGAACAGTTTTATGAAGATATTTTCTGATGGTTCTTCGTTTTTTTATCTTCTCGTAGGTAGGATTTTTTCCCAATTGATTCTTTCACCTTAAATGGGCTGAGGCTTCAATCCTATTTTATGAAGTTAGATGTTCGCTTATCTTATTGGCGATCAGGTTGTGAAGGTTTTCTCGGTTCTTGTAGGTTACCTTAAGAATTTCTGTTTCTTCTCTCGTTTTGATGCTGTTGACTAGAGAGTTCCTTAGTCCGTAATGGATTGTTCCTAACATGGGTTTGCTGCTTTCTACAGCTTTAACTAAGGCGTTGCTGAAGGCTGTTAACGAGAGTTCCATGGGACCTATCTCGTCTATTGCCAGTATATCCGCGTTTTGAAGAGCATCAAGAATAGCGCCTACGCCAATAACATCAAGATCAGTCAAGTTAACATGATACTTGCCTATTCTGGGGCCTGTTGGCTGGTTCACGTGGGCTAACCATCCTCTCGTTCCCGTGGACAAATCCATGATTTCGAAGCCTACTCTTACTCCTCCCTCACGGACCTCACGGCAAATCATGCCGCCGACCTCGTATTTTCTGTTCTTGAGTTCCTTTACTGTTCGACGGAGTATGCTTGTTTTGCCAATTCCGGGCTTCCCAGTCACAAGTATTAGAGGTTTCAGCGTAAACACCCTTCTTTCTGTTAGACGAACCCTAATATCTAGTTTCGACAATAAAAGCTTCAGTGTGCGCAGGAGCTATGAAGTTTGAGCTTTGGTTTCCCCACCGAAACAATAACCGAGGGAAAAGTCGAGGTAGTGGTACCCAAGCTTGCCGCTTACAAAAAAAAGCCGTCAGATTACGCTCCGTCTAAGGCGCCAGTGTTTTACAACCCCATCATGGAACTGAACAGGGACTTGGCGGTTTTAGCATTGCAGGCGCATCAGAAGCTTTTGGGGAGAGAAGTCTCAGTTTGTGAACCGTTAACTGGATGTGGACTCCGAGGCGCAAGATTTGCGGTGGAAGTTGAAGGTGTTCGCAGGGTTTTTTTGAATGATATTAAGCCAGAAGCGGCTAGGCTTGCCAGCTTCAATGCTGAACTGAACAATGTAGAAGACCGTGTTGAGGTGTCTAACGAAGACGGTAACCTTTTTTTGAGCAGAAATGCGGCGCCTCGAAAACGATTCGACTATGTTGATGTTGATCCCTTTGGACCTCCTGTGCCGTACTTGGATTCTGCCCTACGGGCTTTACGTAACGGCGGCTTGCTTGCGTTAACCGCCACGGACATGGCTCCGTTATGTGGGGTTCATGCCCGAGCGTGTCTTCGAAAGTATGGTGGACAGCCCTTACGTACAGAATATTGTCACGAGCTTGCTGTTCGCCTCTTGATCGGATGCCTAACAATTATGGCTGCAAAACATGCGATAGGCGTCAAAGTCTTGTTCAGCCACAGCATAGACCATTATGTCAGAGCATACGCAGCTGTCAACTTTGGCGCTCGACTAGCAGACAAGAGCATTCAACAGATGGGATACATTCTTCACTGCTTCTCGTGTTTTCACAGAGAAACAGTTTCAGGAATAACTTCTCCCCTAAAACATGTTTGTCCCAGTTGTGGAGCAAAGTTGAGTGTTGCTGGTCCCCTATGGCTCGGCAAGATAGCTGACAAAAACTTCTGTTCCCTGATGGAGCGGGAGGCGGAGGGAAGAAGCTTGAGACAGGAAAAGAGGCTTCTCAAGATGCTGTCTTTGGTTCAGAATGAAGCTGAGGCGCCAGTCACCTATTATGCCGTAGACAAAATCTGCGACAAACTGAATTTGCCCATTCCAGCCCTAAAGAAAGTGCTTGACAAAATAAAAAAAGAGGGCTTCCAAGCAGTTCCAACCCATTTCAACAGCAGAGGCTTCAGAACAGACGCTCCAGCAAATGTAGTGAAAGAAATCATTACAGACTTGGCAGTCCAGAAAGCCTAGTTCATTGTAAGCCTAGTTTTCTGTAGATTTTCAGCTTCTCTTCATCAACCTTATTTCGGATGGTTTCGAAGAGGTTGTTTCCGTGGGCGTCGATAGCTACTGTCAAGGGTCCGAAGTCCTCAACTTCCAGCACCCACATGGCTTCCGGCATTCCCAAATCACTCCACTCTACATCCTTCACTTGCTTTATGGCTTTGGCTGCCAGAACCCCTGCTCCTCCAGTGAAGGCACCATAAACAGCTCCATAACGTTTCATGGCGTCAGCGGTCTTCTTGCCCATGCCTCCCTTCCCCACCACAATCCGAACCTTGAAGTTCTTGATGAATTCATCTTCGAACAGGTCCATACGGGAACTTGTGGTTGGACCAGCAGCCACCACCCTCCATTCACCATCCTCTTTTTTCACTAATGGACCACAATGAAAAACCGCTAATCCCTGTAAATTGACGGGCAGCTGCTTCCCTTCTTTATGGAAGCGTAGGGCTCTTCTGTGGGCTGCATCCCGCACGGTAACGATGGTTCCTGTAAGGTAGACGGTGTCGTTTACTCTAAGTTTTCTCACTTCTTCCTCTGAAACCGGGGTGTTAAGCTTGTAAACTGCCATCCTTTTCACGCCACCTTGTGAGTTAAGTATTCCACTTTTCCGTCAGAGTGGATTCGGGCTGAGGCTCTTCTGGCAGCCCAGCACTGAACTACCACTGCCACAGGATATGATGCAGGGTGCCTGTGAGCATAATCAACCTTAACATCCAACACTGTTGTTTTGCCTCCCAAGCCCATGGGTCCGATTCCTGTTGAGTTTGCGGCTTCACGTAGTTCCTGTTCAAGTTTCGCCAGTTCAGGGTTGGGGTTTGGCTGATTCAAGGGTTTTAGCAGAGTTGCCTTGGCTAGTTTCATTGCTATGTCAGCTCCTCCCCCAACTGCAACACCCAAAATTGTGGGGGGGCAAGGTTTAGCGCCAGCGTTGATCACAGTGTCAACAACAAACTTTTTGAGCTCCTTTATTCCTTGGCTTGAGCTGAGCATGCCTAGGGCGGAAACGTTTTCTGATCCGCCTCCCTTTGGTAATACCGTGATTTCAAGGGTGTCTCCGGGCACTATTTCCCAGTGTATGTATGGAATGAATCTTCCGGTGTTGTCTCCCGTGTTTTTTTGGGTGAATGGGTGCACGGCGTTGGGACGAAGAGGCACCTCCTTAGTTGCCCTTACTGTGGCGTTGCGTAGAGCCTCCTCAACCTTGTCTAACCCCTCCACTTGGCTACCAGCCTTCACATAGAAGATGACTACGCCAGTGTCTTGGCACATGGGAGCGCGTGTTTTCTCAGCCAACTCCACATTATCTAAAATGGTTTTTAGTTGAGCCTTTCCAACTGCGTTCTCCTCTTCGTGATATGCCCTCCGGAGAGCCTCCTTCACGTCTTGCGGCAGCTCTGTGACCGCCAGTTGCAGGAGTTTGACAGCTACATTCTCCACAGCTTTCCCAGTTACCAAAACTTTTTCCTCTCTGTTAAGAGC
>Ga0307428_1000658_pt1 | contig 20316 bp, 15 predicted proteins | sample SalMarWE160240MG_FD_202161 | JGI IMG/M metagenome (GOLD analysis project Ga0307428, IMG submission 202161) | Salt marsh sediment microbial communities from the Plum Island Ecosystem LTER, Massachusetts, United States - WE1603-240 | ecosystem: Environmental > Aquatic > Marine > Intertidal zone >...
CAACCTCGATTGTTCGTGGAATGCCCTTCCCCACATGCAGAAGATTGGCCATGATTCTTTCCCCCTGAGAAGATTATTTGTGACTCCTCACGTAGTCAGTCCCGCCTTCGGCGGGATTTAGATTGAAGGCTTAAAGTGGTTAGAAGAGCACTATTGCCGCACTTTGTTGAAGAAACAGCAGCTTCTCGTACTAAATCCGTATCCCTGTTCTTTCCTAACAGTCTTCAGCCTACAGCCTATCTACCTCCTAAGAAACTCGAGCAAGTTTCTTTCATGTATAACCCTGAAGCGAAGCACCGGGGTCATGTGCTGAGTAGTTACGATTATTTTCCCCCTTTGATCATCTCCGCGGCCTTCTCGATAGACTCCACAATCTGAACGTAGCCCGTGCAGCGACAGAGGTTGCCGGCGATGCTTTTTCTGATCTCTTCCCGCGTCGGTGCAGGATTGTGATCCAGAAGCGACTTGGCCGACATGATCATACCCGGCGTGCAAAATCCGCACTGAACTCCGTTGTTTTCAAGAAAGGCCTTCTGGAGAGGGTGCAAAGCTCCATCCTGAGAGGCGACTCCCTCAATGGTGGTTACGGACTTCCCCTCTACCTCGGGGATGGGATAGATGCAGGAGTTGACCGCCTCTCCGTCCACGATAACCGTGCAGGCGCCGCACTCGCCCGCCCCACATCCTTCCTTGGACCCTGTCAGCTCAAAGTATTCCCGCAACGTCTTGAGCAGTGTCCAGCTCGGCGGCACCTCAGCCGTTACCGTATCACCATTTAACGTAAACGATATGGATACCTTTTTCATCTCCATCTCCCTTATCACCTATTCCTTATGCGCTCGGCTGCTAATGCGGCCATTCGGGGAACAAAGACCTCTATCATGTCCCTCCGATACCATGCTGTGGACCTGAGACTGTCCCTGGGAGAGGCCTCTGATGAGGCAATCCTGCCTGCCTCGGCGAGCACCTCCCTGTCCCAGAGCTTCCCCCTGAGAAATTCCTCTGCCTTGAAAGCCCTGATCGGCACCGGAGCGGCTACGGTTAATCCTATTCTGGCGCCGGAGATCTCATCGCCCTCTGATAGGGTGAGCCCCACGGCGACCCCCAACAAGGGAAGGTCCATTGCCCTTCGCCTTGCGTGTTTCCAGTAGGCGCTGCCGAAGTGTTTTGATTTCTCAGGGATATGGAACTCAATAAGAACCTCATCAGCTTTCCGTACGGTCGTAGACGGGCCTGTAAAGAAGTCGGCTATGGGCACGCGCCGCCTTCCGCCAGGGCCCTCCAATACCGCTGTGGCATCCAAAACCAAAAGGGGACCGGCTGTATCGGCTGATGGAGCGGCGTTACAGATATTCCCGCCGACCGTCGCGACGTTTCTGATCTGTACTGATCCCACCTGGGAGGCGGCATCATGAAGGGCGGAGAGCTCCGTCCTGACCACATCCGATTGCTCTACCATACGGTGCGTGGTTAGGGCTCCGATGTGATAACCGTCATTCTTTCTGATATAGCGGAGATCGTTCAGCCCCCGAAGGGAGATGAGGATGTCCGGGGAAACCTCCCTGTTCCTGATATTGAGCATCACATCGGTCCCGCCGGCGATGAGGGTTGCCTTGGGACCGTACTCCTTGAGGAGGGTAAACACCTCTTTCAAGGTGCTGGGTTTTATGTAGTCATAATCTATCATCGCTCAACCCCCTTATTGCTCTTCCCGGTTGTCAAACACCCTCTTGCTCTTCCGCTCAGACCTGGGCAGCTCTCCGTACTCAACGATGCTCACTGAACCGCTCACCAGGATCTGTTTTTTGATCTCATCCTCTATGTTCTTCTTGAGCCCCCCATCCCTCGATGGGTCTTGCCCCTGAGCCCGCTCAACCTTCACGGTCATGTAATCCTTACCATCCTCTTTTCTGTCCAGAATGATCTGATACTCGCTTCCCGCCCCCGGGATAGTCGACAGGACTGCATCCACCTGGCTGGGATAGATATTCACCCCCCTCATAATGAACATATCGTCGGACCGGCCCAACAGGGCATCGTGCATGGGAAGCAGGGATCCACAAGAACACCGCTTCGGGATGATCCTGGTAAGGTCCCTCGTTCTGTACCTGAGCAGTGGGGAGCACTCCTTCCTGAGGGTGGTGACCACCATCTCCCCAATCTCTCCATCCTCGACCTTTTCAAGGGTCTCTGGATCGAGTATCTCCAGGATGTAGTAGTCCGCCCAGTAATGGATGCCCTCATGATACACGCAATCAAGCCCGGTTCCGGGGCCGTAGAGCTCTGTCATGCCGGGAATATCGAAGATATGTTCTACACCGAGAAGCTCCTTGATCCTCTTTCGCATCGCATCGCTCGAGCGTTCCGATCCAAAGATAACCTTTTTTAGGTTGATCTTATCCCTTATGTTCCGCTTCTCCACCTCCTCTGCCATGAGCAGCCCCATAGAGGCAGTACAGCAAAGCACGGTGGATTGGAGATCAACGAGGAACGTACACTGCATATCGATATTGCCGGGACCTGCGGGAATCGCCATAGCACCGAACTTTTCGCAACCAAGCTGAAAGCCGACGCCGGCTGTCCATACCCCGTAGCCCACAGCTATCTGGACCCGATCCTCCTCGGTTAATCCCGCCATCTCATAGCATCTCGCAAAGAAATCGCCCCAGTCATCGATATCCCTCTGGGTGTAGCAAAGCACCTTTCTCTTGCCCGTGGTGCCTGATGAGGCGTGGATCCTCACAATATCCTTAAAGGGCACCGACCGTAAGGGAAAGGGATAGCCTTCCTGCAAGTCCTTGGCGGTGGTAAAGGGCAGCCGTTTTATATCATCTAAGGAGCGAATATCATCCGGCTTTACACCCGCTTCAGCGAGCCTCTTTTTGTAGAAATCCGACCCCGCATAGGCATGGGTAACCGTCCATTTGAGACCCTTCAACTGGAGATCTTTCAATTCTTCTTCGGTAGTTACTTCCGGCATAAAGCTTCTCGCCATGATAGTTCTCACCTCTCGTATCGATGGTTTCGAATAGTTATAATGTTAAAAACTTGGTGACATATCACTTTGCCAAAATCGAACACAGTACTCTCCCCACACTCGCCTACTTGAACTTCGCTGAGCCGACAAGCAACGGCTGCTTGCGGCGGGGTAGTTCATTCATCTGGTGTAGGGCGCAAGGCTCATGGCCCAAGGCCTTATTCCTCGTGCCTTACGCCTTGTGCCTTTGGCCTTTCGAATATCCTCCTCAATCAATAAGAACCTGACATACACGTTAAGACCTTAAGATATGAAAGGATCTAGTGGAGCATTTCCGGCAACAATAAAACGATTTGAGGGAATGTTATTAAAATAATCAGAGATACAATGCACGCCATCAAAAAAAAGCTCACGCTTTTGAAGATAGTGCCAATGCTTATTTCCGGGGCCAATGCCTTAACCACGTATATATTGACCCCTACAGGAGGTGTAATGGCTCCCATGGTCGTCACCATGGTTAAGATTATGGAGTACCATACGGGATCGAAACCGAGGGCCTTTCCCAGAGGAAAGAAGATGGGGATCGTGAGCACCAGAAACCCCAGGGAGTCCATAACACAGCCGCCTATCAGATAGATCAGCAACACGAATGCGAGAATAACAAGGGGTGGTACCGGAAGAGAGGCGGCAAAATCTGCCACGATAAAGGGGATTCTCGTTACCGCCAGAAAGCGACCAAAAATAATGGCGCCTGTCACAAGCACAAATACCATGCATGATATCTTCAGCGTTTCAACCATTGAGTTGAGAAGGCCCTTCAAGGTCAGCCTGCCAGTTGCAACAGCCACAATAAAGGTGCACAACACACCGACCGCTCCGGCCTCGCTAGGGGTAAACAACCCGATAAACAAACCTCCGATTACCAGGACAAATATGGCTATCGCCTCAATAACCCCGGGAAGGGCCTTGATCTTCTCTACGAAACTCGTCTTCGGCCCTGGGGGGCCGAAGTTCGGATAGAACTTGCAAAGCGTAAAGATGGTAAGAACGAACAGACTCCCCAAAAGGATCGCCGGCAAAATGCCGCCGAGGAATAGTTTGGCTATCGATTGTTCTGTTTGGAGGCCGATGACGATGATCACCACACTGGGAGGCATTATCGTGCCCAGGGTGCCGCCGGTGACAACAGTGCCGCTGCTGAGCCTCGTGTCGTAGTTATACCGTTTCATCTGCGGTAAGGCTACCGCACCCATGGTAGCCGCAGTAGCCGTATTGGAACCACAGATAGCGGCAAAAAGTTCGTCGGCACCTATCGTGGCTATTGCTAAACCACCAGGCCAATGACCTAACCACTTGTACGCAGCCTTGTACAACCGTTCGGCTATCCCCGCGTTGAATGCGATGTAGCCCATTAATACAAAAAGGGGTATGACCGTTAAACCGTAACTAGAGAAGATAGTCCAGATGTCAGCGCCTATCATGTTGATGGCTGCCTTTAAGGAAACTACATAGCTAAACCCGCAGAAACCCACTACTGCCATTGCAAAGCCAACCGGCATCCCCAGAAAGAACAGAACAAGAAGGAGGATAATGATGCCAAGCACCCCGACAGCTACCAAATTCATCTATGAGGCTCCTTCCCCTTCGACGAGCACTCGTAAAAGGTCAACCAACAATACCAGGGCAAGAACAAAACAACCTAGGGCAACACCATAGGTGAAGGGGTAGAAGATAATTCTCAGCGTTTCTGTGACTTCGCCTGTTTTCCAGAGTATTCTAGCCCATTTCGCTATCTGCCAGCCCGCAATAGAAAAGAATACCATGCAGATGAAGTAATTGATGCCATGGAGAATTCTCTGGGCCTTTGCTGAGAATTGCATCACCACGATATCTATCCCTATATGGCCCCTCTTGATCTGCGTGTAGCCAAGGGCAAAGGCGGTAACAATGGCGCCGAAGAATCCCATAAGCTCGTACGTGCCCTTTACCGGGACCCACACAATCCTCAAGAAGATGTTCGAACAGGTGAGCAGAATCATTGCCGTCAAAAATACACCAGCTATCCAGACAGACACCTGATTCAGTATTTTGCTTGCTTTATCCAGAAACTCCATCTTTGCCTTATCCTGGTGTTCTGCAAAACAAATATATGTCCTATTTCGATAACCCTCACCCTGCCCTCCCCCTTGAAAGGGGGAGGGTTTTGGTGGGGTTCAGTTAGAATCGGGAATGATAGTCCCTTCCTATCCTAATATCTTTTAGTATGGTCTTTGCCGGAAGGCCCTTGGCGGTGGCATCGGTGATCCATTTATCGATCAGGGGCTCCATAAGTTTATTCCATCTGGCCATCTCCGTTCCGCTCAGTTCGATGATCTCGATGTTATAGTTTTTCTTTGACCACTCAACAGACTCATTCACATGTTTGTCCATGTAGTTACCCGTCCACCAGGCCTGCTCCGTACCCAACCCATCCATCACCTCTTGCACATCCTTTGGCAGGGAGTTCCACTTATCCATATTCATGACCACGGAAAAGGGATATATCGGGCCATTTAATATTGTCACATAGCGACACATCTCTGCGTATTTGAAATCCATGAGGGTTTCAAGCGATGATGCAGCTCCCTTGACGACCCCTTTTTGAAGGGCTTCGGGCGCTTCCGATTGAGGCATCCCCACGGGGGCGGCCCCTAAGGCCTTCAATACCTCGGCTACACCTCCGGAAGCCCTGAGTTCCAGTCCTTTGAGGTCTTCCAGGTTTTTAACAGGTTTTTTTGTGTAGATATGCGCAGGGGCGCAGGTAAACATGGTGAGGACCTTTACCTTTGAGAACTCCTCCGGCTTGTGCTTTCGGTAAACATCCCAGAGCGTGAGGCTGGCGACCGTGGCATCAGGGAAGCCGAGGGGCAGGGCGGTCGCGTTTGTTACGAGGAACCTGCCTGGTTGGTAGGCCATGCACAGGCACCCGATATCAGCCGTGCCGGCAATGACACCGTCCATCATACTCTTCGCGTCGAGAAGGGTGCTGCCTGGGAAGGTGTTTATCGCAACCTTGCCGCCTGTCCGCTTTTCCACCTCATCTTTCCATCGCTCCATCTGTACGCACGGGAATGTAGGTGCCGGGGGGAAGTTTGCGTAGCGAAGTGTTATATCGGCGGCATCAGATGATACCGGATAAAGGCCCATAAGAAACAATGCTGCTACAAATCCTATTACGATTGAAATGCCTTGTTTTTTCATCTCTCTACCTCCTCATCTTGGGTTAGGGGCAACGGAACGTCTGGCCTTTATTTATCGGGCTTTCACCTCCTTCCTTTTCGGCATTATTGGTGATGTTGTTTGCATGGTGGGCATAGTGCTTTCGTCCGTAGCTGTGGGTTTTCGAAGAAAAGGCATTCCCCTCATCCGGGGTTTTTATAAGGCTTCAGTGTAACCATCCTGTACACCATATGTCAATATCACAATGCTCCATCAATCTTTCTGGAAAGTGGCATAATCTACAAGTACAAGATCAGGGGCTTTTCGTGAATTAGCATGCTACTTGGGTAAAACTTAATTGGTCATAATGTGACGTTGTTAAAATATGCTCGGCTCCACGAATTCTCCAAAGATACCTCGAAACACATTGGTCATCTCACCGAGGGTGGCATAGGCCTTACAACAATCAACGAGATAGGGCATGACGTTTTTCTTCTCTTTGGTTGCCTTTTCCAATGCCTTGAGTGTTCGAGCAACCTCCCTGTTGTCTCTGCTGCTTTTAACCTCCTTGAGGCCCTTTATCTGCTCATTTGCCGACTTATCGCTATACTCATGGAGCTCCACCTCTCCCTGCTCGCCTCCGGAATACTTGTTCACTCCCACCTTTATGAGCTCCCCGCTCTGAACGCCCTTCTCAAATTCATAGGCCTGCCTGGCCACCTCCTTCTGGATATAGCCCGATGAGACCGCCTTTACCATCCCCCCCAATCGATCGATCTTCTCCACCTCCTCGATGATCTTTTCCTCCATCTGTTTGGTGAGGGTCTCGATAAAATAGGAACCTGCAAGGGGATCGACGGTGTCCCTGAGGCCCACTTCATCCATCAAGATCTGAAGCGTCCTAAGGGAGATAAGGGCGGAATGAGGGGTGGGGATAGTATAGGCTTCATCATAGGAGCACAAGGCTATCGTCTGAGCGCCGCTTAGGGCAGCGGCTAGGGCATAATAGGCGCTCCTCACGATGTTATTCTCCGGTTGTTCCTTGGCAAGCCCGCCGCCGCCTCCACCGAATAGTCCCCTCAACAACATCGATTTTTTATCCTTTGCCCCATATTTCTCCTTGATATTCCTTGCCCATAGCTTTCTCGCTGCCCTGAACTTCGCAACCTGCTCCCAAAGGTTTCCGAACACATCGAGGTTGAATGAGAACCGGGCAACAAACTCATCAATGTGAAGCCCCCGCTTCAATACCTCGTCTATGTATGCGTTCGCTATTCCTATAGCGTAAGCAATCTCCTGAACCGGGGTTGCCCCCGCCTCCCTGATGTGATATCCGCACACACTGACTGGGTTGTTCTTGGGCATTTCCTTAAGGGAGTACTCAATCACATCACCGATCAGGCGAATGGCCGGTTCTACGGGAAATATCCATGCCCCACGGCCGACAATCTCCTTCAAGATATCATTCTGTGGAGTGCAGCTTATCTGCTGTTTTGAGAATCCGTATCTTTCTGCCGTAGCTTGGTACATAGCAACCATGATGGAAGCTACAGCATTTATCGTGAGACCGGAGCCAATGGTGTCCATGTGTATATCCTTAAAGGCAATCTCAAAGTCCCTCAGGGAATCAACCGCCATCCCTACTCTGCCTACCTCTCCCTCTGCCACCGGGTCATCAGAGTCATATCCCATCTGTGTGGGCAGATCAAAGGCCACATTGAGCCCGGTCTGTCCTTGAGATATCAAAAGTTTCCAACGCTCGTTGGTTTCTTTCGGGGTTCCAAAGCCAGAGTATTGTCGTGTTGTCCATTCCCGGCTCCTGTAGCCGAGCTTATGGATTCCCCTCGTAAAGGGATACTCCCCAGAATCGCCGAGATCCGTACCATAGTCGAAGCCGATTTCCTCGAGGTCAGACGGCTTATAGAGAGGTTTTACGTGAATTCCGGATTGGAGAATAACATCCTGAATCCTATCCTGCTCGTCCTTTATATATTTAGCTACTCCCATCTCTCGTTACTCCTGTTTCTAATTCATTTTGGGTTTTGTCATTGCGAGCGAAGCGAAGCAATCTCTACTATTGCAGCGAGATTACCACGTCGCTCCGCTCCTCGCAATGACAGCAAATGGCATTTACAAGTAATAATAGGAACTTATTGAGAAGTTATTCCTTTGCTGGGAACTCAAGAAACTCAACAGACGCAATAAACCCAATAAACCTTCATTTCCCTGCATTCTCCTTAATAAAACGAATGGATTCCTCGAATGGCGTTCCGCCCGGAAAAACACCTTTTACCCCGATCTCCTTTAAGGTGGGGATATCCCTGGTGGGTATCACCCCTCCCACGACTACCATTACAGTATCCATGCCCTCTTTTTGGATCAGCTCCATCAGCCTTCTTGCGATAGGAATATGCGCACCGGACATGATGGAAAGGCCTATCACGTCAACATCCTCCTCGACCGCCATCTTCACGATGGAGGGAACGGTTTGATGGAGCCCCGAGTAAATCACCTCCATTCCAGCATCCCTCAGGGCATGGGCCATGACCTTTGCGCCCCTGTCATGCCCGTCCAGTCCCGGCTTTGCGATAAGGATTCTGATCTTTTTCTCAGGCATCACTCCCTCCGTCTTTTCTGTTCATTAGCCTATGCTCACCGTTCCCTTCTTGATCTCATTGAGAACAAACTCCTTGCCCCGCAAGATATGCTCTTTGAGTTGCCGCTCCACCTTGTTTGCATCTCTTTGCCTTATGGCCTCTATGATCCCTCTATGATCCCTATTGGACAAGCGGGCCATTTCCTCCGAATTGAGTATGATATTTCTCAAGAAGTGGATCTCACCCTTGAGGCCATGGATCATCTTTATCAATCGATGGCTCCTGCTCAATTCATAGAGCGCTTCATGGAACTCGGTATTTACCACGGAGAGCCTTTTCAGATCTCCCCTGTCCAGATATCGCTGAAACTCATCTATCTTCAACTCCAAGGTTATAAGCTCGCCTTCGGAATGTCTCGTGGCTGCGAGATATCCGGCAAAGCTCTCCAGGATACTCCGAATGTCAAAGGTATCCTCGATATCTGAGATAGTGAGCCCTCTCACCGCATAACCTCCTTTGGAAAGGGGCGTGAGCAAGCCTTCTGCCTCAAGCTTATGCGCTGCCTCTCTGACCGGGGTTCTGCTGATGTCCATGGAGAGGGCAATTTCGCTCTCTACAATGCGCCTTCCCGGTGGGATCTCCCCCCTCAGGATCATCCCCTTTAACTGCTCAAAGACCTGAGTCCCGAGGTTCTCTTTTTTGAGAGGCCTTATCAGGGCAGGGCCACTTTTGTCCATAGGTAGTTACCCCTTGTCCATGGGATCAATCCCCGTTTTCCGCCGTTACCGCAAGTACTGCCTGGCAATAGTGGTCTGGAGCACCTCGTGCGTCCCACCGCCGTAAAGCAAAAATCGGTTGTCCCTGTAATATCGCTGCACATTGTATTCCATGGAATAGCCGTAAGCGCCGAAGATCCTGGTGGCCTCATCCGCAGCAGAGCATGCTGCCTCGGTTGCGAAATACTTGGTCATGGATGCCTCGTTTAAGCAGGAAACTCCCCTGTCGATGAGATGGGTCACCTTATAGCACATGAGGTTGCTGGCCTCCAGATTTACGGCCATATTCGCAATCTTTGCCTGAATGAGCTGATACGTCCCGATCGTCTTGCCGAACTGTACCCGCTCCTTGCAGTACCTGATAGAATCATCCATTGCTGCCCGAAGCAGTCCAATGGCGAGGGCCGCGGTCATTGCCCTGATCTCCGCCAAGATGGTCAACAGGACATCGAGGCCCCTTCCCAGCTCCCCCAGCATGTACTCGTCCGGGACATGACAGTTATTGAAATAGATCTCTGACATCTGTGTGGTTCTGGTGCCTAAGAGATCGAACCTTTTGCTGTGGGAAAACCCTGGCGTGTCCGCGGGAATAAAGAAAAACATGAGTCCTCTCAACCCCTTATTCGGATCTGTTTGGGTCAGGACCGTGTGAAAATGGCCGATGGGCCCACTCGTGGACCATGTCTTCATCCCGTTGATTACCCACCCCTTTTCGGTCTTGGTAGCCAGTGTCCGGACATTGCCGAGATCCGATCCAGCCTCCGGCTCGGTAAGCTGAAAGGCTCCAATCTTTTCACCTTTCATGGCAGGGCGGAGATATCGTTCATGCATCTCCTTGGTGCCATACCGATAGAGGCCATCCGTACCCATAAGGCATTGCATGGCTGTTGTGGCGCCCAAGCTCAAGAGCCCCCGTGCCAGCTCCTCAACCGAGATGCAATACAGGGTGGTGTTCCCCCCTGAACCGCCTACTTTTTTGGGATACCGTATCCCCAGGATACCCATGCCAGCGATCTTTTTGAAAAGATCAGAGGGAAACTCTCCGCTTTCATCATGCTCCCTGGCAAAAGGGATGACCTCTTCATCCACAAACCGCGCCATGATCCTTCGCAGAAGTTCCTCGATATCGGAACGCACCATCATATCCCTATCCCGCCTTTCTCTCTCAGGGCGTTAGTCAAGGTGGGCACCACCTCATGAAGGTTTCCAACGATGCCCCAGTCTGCCACCTCAAAGATGGGAGCCCTCTCATCGGTGTTAATGGCAATCACATAGCGTGATCCCAGCATTCCGGCCCTGTGCTGGATCGCGCCGGATATACCGCACGCGATATAGAGCTCAGGCCTCACCGTCTGGCCTGTCTGGCCTACCTGCCTCTCTGGGGGAAGCCAACCCTCCTCGATGACAATCCTCGTGCCGGCGACCTCGCCATGAAGGGCCTCGGCAAGCGAGACTATGCACTCCAAACCCTCCTTTGATCCCACGCCCCTGCCGCCCGCTACGATGACTGTGGCATCGGAGAGGTTAACGCCGCTTTTCTTCTCCCTCACCACCGCCAAGATCTCGGTGAGCTTATCCCTGTCCAGCAACTTCACCTTCTTCTCAATGATCCTGCACCGGCCCGTGCCATCCCTCTTTTTCGCCTCCATCACACCCGGCCTCACCGTTGCCATCTGAGGCCTGCTGTAAGGAGTCTTTATCGTAGCCATCACGTTTCCCCCGAAGGCCGGCCTTGTTTGCAGTAGTGAGCCGTCTCCGGGGTCAATGGCAAGCTCTGTGCAGTCCGCAGTGAGCCCGAGATTGAGCCTCATGGAAATCCTCGGCGCAAGATCGCGGCCAATGGTGCTCGCTCCGATCAGAAAGATGCAGGGCTTATGGTCTGATACAATCCCTGAGGTCACCTTTGCGTAAGGATTCGTCTGGTACTGGGCAAGGAGTTTGTGCTGGGCAAGATAGATATTCTGGGCCCCGAACTCCTCGAGTCCCTTGACCAGATGCGTTACCTCATGCCCCAAAAGCACTGCTGAGAGCTCCTGATTGAGCTCCTCTGCGAGCCTCTGACCGAGGCCCAAGAGCTCAAAGGTTACCCTGCTGACTGCGCCCTCCCGCTGCTCCGCGAACACCCACACACCTTGATACTCGCTAAAATCAGGCGCCTCCCTCTCTTTGACATCCGAGCGGATGGCCTCGACCCTACAAACCTCGATGCAGGCGCCGCATGCCGTGCACCTATCGGTGATCACCGCCTTCCCATCCCGCAACTCCACCCCGCCGTACGGACATACCTTTACGCATCCCCCACAACCGTTGCAGAGCTCCTGATCGATCGCTATCGCCATACCTAACCCTCTTGCAATTTATGGAATATTGGAGCATTGGAGTGCTGGAGTGCTGGTGATAAAAGGATTTTTTTACATTTAGATTGCTTCGTCGATTTTGCTCCTCGCAATGACATTGATAAGCTGTTATTGTCATTGCGAGCAACGCGAAGCAATCTCAAAAAGGAAATCCTCATGCAATCAAGGTGCCTTCAGGCATTAATCCATTGCTCCATTCCTCCAATACTCCAGTATTACATTAAATGAGGTGTTTACTGTGCATCCTGTCGAGCAATTGAGCTACCACCTCATCCTTACTCCCCTTTAATATCTCTCCCTCCCTTTTCAGCTTCGGGGAAAATGTCTTGATCACCCGTGTGAGCGAACCGCTTAACCCGACCTCCTGTACCGTGAGACCGAGGTCAGCCACATCCCAGATCTTGATGTTTGCCTTGTCCCCACAGGCATCGATGAGGGAATCCACCCGGGGGAATCTGGGCCTGTTGATCTCCCCTGTGACGGTAATCAGGGCGGGAAGCGGTGAAGCCACCCTTTCATAGCCATCTTCCCTTATCCTCTGGACCACGATGTGTTTCTCATCGATCTCCTCGATCCTCCTCACGTAGGTAAGCTGGGGCAGTTCCAAGAACTCCGCGACCTGGGGGCCTATCTGGGCTGTGTCGCCGTCGATAGCCTGCCTTCCACAGATGATCAGGTCGTATTTCTTCACCTTCTTTATGGCCATTCCAAGCGTGAATGCGGTGGCCCAGGTATCGGCACCGCCGAAATTCCTGTCGGTGAGCAGTATTCCCTCATCGATTCCCATGCCCATTGCCTCGGATACGGCATCGATCGTCTGGGGAGGGCCCATTGAGAGCACCGCGGTCTTTCCTCCGTGATCCCCTTTTACGGTCACGGCGAGCTCAATGGCATGCCGATCATCGGGATTGATGATGCTCTCCACCCCCTCCCTGATGAGCGTGCCGGTCTTTTGATCGATCTTGATCTCCGTGGTGTCCGGCACCTGCTTGATAAGAACTATGATGCGCATGGCTACAGTATCCCCTCTTCTTTGAACCTGGCTACCTCTCCCTCGGAATATCCGAGGATATCTCCATAGATCTCCTTGTTGTGCTCTCCGAATCTAGGGGGAAAGGAAAGACGATTTTCATTTTCTGCAAGGAATGGCGTTCTATAGGGCGGCGGTGCGAGCGTGAGCTCAATGCCCGATTTAGAATCCCTGGAGGTAAGAAGCCTCCTTTTGATGAGGGGGTCACCCAATACCTCTGGAATAGTGTTGATATTGCTGATAGGTATGCCTGCCTTGTTGAACGTTTCAATGAGCTCTTCAGAAGTAAGTGTTTCAAAGGCCTCGCCGATCGATCTGTTCAGGTTTACTACGTCATGTATTCGCTCCTCATTCTTCTCATATTCCGGCCTATCGAGGAACTGAAACTGGGGTATCGACACAAAGGCCTTCCACTGCCGCTCATTGCCAACAGCTATATATACATAGCCGTTCTTTGTCTTAAAAACGGACACAGGCGCAAAGTATTTATGGGTATTTCCGGATCTTGTCACCTTTTCACCGAAGGTTGCCGTTAACGCAGTTGCAACGGTAAGCCAGGATGTTGCTGACTCAAGCATGGATAGATCGATCCTTGATCCCTCGCCGGTCCTCTCCCTCTTGAGCAGGGCCTTCATCAGCATCCCATAGGCATGCTCGCTCGTGCCCATATCGGCCAGGGGTACCCCAAGTGACTGGGGATCACCGTCGGCCTCGCCGGTTACCTCCATTAATCCCGACCTCGCCTCGAGAATCGGCTCATAAGCCGCCTCATTGCTCTCAGGACCGAACCCGGTGATGCCAAGCCAGATGATATCCGGTTTAATCTCCCTTAAGGCATCATAATCGACTCCCAGCTTTTCATAGTTCCTCGGCAACTGATTGGTGGCAAAGATGTCTACCTTACACCTTACGATCAGCTCTCTAAGGATCTGCTTTCCCTTTTCCTCGGCCAGGTTCAGGGTGATCGCCTTTTTTCCTGCATTGATACAGAGGTAATAGGAATACATCCGCTCCTCTTTGAGGTAGTTCTCTCCGATCATCCGGTTAGGGTCGCCATAGACCGGATGTTCCACTCTAATGACATTCATCCCATCCTGTGCAAGCCTGTAGGTAAGATAGGGCAGTGTTGTCGCCTGTTCCAGGGACAGGATCGTCATATCTTTAAATAGTTCCATGGCACATCCTCCTTTTCTTCACACCTACAGATCACGGTTCCCATGAATACGCGACAGAGCGCATCAAGATCCCAGCCAATCCCCTCACCTATTTTGTAAACTCCGGCCTTCTCTTCTCGAGAAATGCCGAGATCCCTTCCTTTGCCGCCTCTGTGCAGGCAATCTCAGCGGAACCTCGATACCCTATCTCAAGGGCCTCGGCAAAGGAATCGGCAGCAGCGCCTGCCTTGATGGTCTTTGCGACAATCGAGATGGCCTCCTTACTCAAGGCCAGCTTTCCCGCCTTAGGTTCCTCGGGGATAATGATCTCGGGGATAGCAACAGGCCCGTCTGGTACCCTCTGGATCTTCCCCTGCAAGGCATGCACCTCCTCTACCGCCTCCCTGATCATCTCCGCATAGTCATCGGCTATCCTTCCCACCATGCCGATATCGAAAGCCTCCTTAACGGTAATGCGCCTGGCAAGGCAGATCATCTCATGGAAGACCGCCGCTTCCTGAGGCCACTTTCTATAGGGGACAATGCACCCGCCGATTCCCGGCAGGATCCCGAGGGTGATCTCAGGGAACTGGAAGATCGCGTTTTTGGTTGCCACCATGCCATGACAACGGAGGGCCACCTCCAAACCCCCGCCTAGGGCCATGCCGTTTATCGCTGCAACGATCGGCTTATCCATCTGGTCCATGAAGAGCTGCACCTGTGCAGAGTTCTTTGCGTATTGGATCGCCGCATCCTTGTTTCCAAGGGTCTGAGGGAACTTGCCGATGTCAGCTCCGGCTGAAAAAGCGGTAGTGCCGTATCCGGTGATGACAAATCCCTTGACCGAGGGATTGTCTATATGTTCCTTTAAGACCGAGAGGATCTCATTATTGATCTCATCGCTGATGGCATTCATCGCCTGCGGTCGCCTGAGGGTGATAATCACAACCCCGTCCATCTCATCAACAATGAGATGACGCGCGAAATCCTGGTATGTGGAAAAAGGCTGCCTCGCCACTGGAAATCCGGGCCTTTCCCTTTGAAATCTCGTCATGATCCGATCGATCTCTCCCTCAACGAGCTCCCGCATGATATCAAAGGGCCCTTTCCTGAATCCGAGGGCGATCTGGCAACCGAAATTGAGGTCTTCTTTGGCGCCGATCCCCCTATCGATGATATCAAAGGACTGGGAGAAGAGAATGCCCAGCAGTCTGTCTCTGATCAGGGCGCCTAACTCCTCTGGAAGATCTACCTTTGAGCCTGGCCTATGCGTTTGCCACGTAGCAACTGAACCCAGGATATGAGCCGGCTTGTAGTGAGGCCCTTCTTCCATCTGAAGCGTGTTGGTTTCGATGATAATGGGGTTGCCGTTCGCCATATTGAGGACATAGAAAGGGCCTGCAAACACGAACTCCTCAGCTACCTTATCGATCTGGCTTGCAGATGCGTGTTCCAGCAGGTAAGCGGCCTCATTACACCAGTTATCGAAGACACGGTCCAACATGAAGCAAATAGCGTTGTCGGTTATGAGGGGCGCTTTTCCCGTAATGGCAAAAAGCCGGAACAGGTAATCAACGACCTTGGGGCTCACTCTATCCCAACGAATTACCTCAACCGGCAGGCTCCGCCATGCCGGCGCGAAGAAGTGGGTTATCGTGGACCTCTCAGGCCTCCTCATGTTCGCAAAGATCCTGTCAGCGGGTATGGAGCTGGTATTCGAGGTGATGATGGTCTCCTCGCCGACAAGGGCTTCGACATCCTGGAATATCTTTTTTTTCAAGGGGATGCTCTCCGTAGCGGCCTCAATCACCAGATCGCATCCCTTGATCCTCCCATAGTCCATGGTGTAGGTGATATCGCCGAGGATGGCATGGGCCTGATCTTCGGTCAGTTTCCTTTTGTCCGCTGCCTTTTGGACGTATCCAGAAATCCTTTTCTCGGCGTTCTTCAAGGGCTCCTCGACCACATCAACGAGAAAGAGTTTTGTTGCCGGAAGGGCCGATTTTAGGTAATAGCCAATATCCGGTCCAATCGTTCCTGCACCGATTACCGCGATCTCATCCGGAAGGGGACGATCCAGCTTCAAGCATAATGGATTATGAAATGAGGGGTAGAGTTTGCTTTCCTGGGACATGGTGTTTCTCCTTGTTTCTATGCTAAACCGTTTCAGTGAGGGCCTCGCCCAGCTTGCCTGGATTGATTATTTCCGCCGTCATCGGATATCAAGAGGATCTGTCTGAGGAAAAATGCGTTCGGTGCCGCACTATTTTCTTGACTAGGATATGTATACTGTATACAAAATCGTTGTCAAGAAAAATGATACTGTGTGGGGATGGAAAAGAGAGATTACTCCGTTTATCTGATAAAGATCGAGAGCTCTCGATGTAACGGCTGTGGTGAGTGCGCCGATTTCTGCCCGGTGGATGTCTTTGAGATGACTGGAGGGAAATCCTGTCCGGCTCGCAGCCAGAACTGTTTGGGCTGCGGCACCTGCGAGGCTGTGTGTAAAGCAGGGGCTATTATCCTAACAGAGATATAATTGCAAGCTCGCGTCACGATGCAATTCGTTACCTGTGGTAATTGTTCAGGCAGCCACCAAGGCACAAAGATAGACCTGCCCGCCATCGCGAGCCGCTCAGGCGAGGCGGGCGGGTCAGCTGCGCTTCAGGCGCCCGCAGGAGGGTATGGGCTTTGCCCTTACAGGTATCAAAAGAATAATTCTATAATCTTGGTGCTTTAGCGCCTTAGTGGCTAAATAGTTACAAAAGAACCCAAGAAACACAACAAACTCAACAAACCTTATAAACCCAAAAACAAAACCCGTGGCCAAGAAAATCTTGATAATCGGGGGCGGCATTGCCGGCATCAATGCAGCCTTGAACGCAGCCGACTACGGCTGCAAGGTGTACCTCGTCGATGATACGGCCAGCATAGGCGGCATGATGGCGAGGCTTGATAAAACCTTCCCCACCAACGATTGCTCCATATGTATAGAGTCCCCCCTTATGTATGAGGTCGACAATCATCCCAACATTAACATCCTCACCAACACCGAGGTCAGAAGGATCAACGAACACGATGGCCTCTTTACCGCGAGAGTCATCAAGAAGGCCAGATATATCGATGAGGAGAAGTGCACCGGATGCGGAAAATGCGTTGAGGTCTGCCCGGTGAGTGTTCCCGATGAACTTGATGGAAAGATCGGCGGCATGAGGAAGCTCATATACATGCCCTTTCCGCAGGCCGTTCCGAATGTATCGGTCCTCGATCCCCGGTGCCGCTCCGGTAAGATGCGCGAGCAGGGCGCCTGTATTGGGGGATGCGTGGTGGACTGTAGCCAGTGCAGGGAATGCCCCATTGCGCTATGCGTCAAGGCATGCAAAGAGGAGGGAAAGGATGCGGTGGTCCTGTGGCAGGCTGACAGGCCCATGGACATTGAGGTTGACGAGATTATCGTGGCCACGGGCATACGATCTGCGGAGCCGGATACAGGGCTGTACGGCTATGATATCTATGAAAACGTGATCACGAACACTCATTTTGAGAGGTTGATGAATGCCGGGGGCCCCACGGCAGGCGAGATCATCAGGCCTTCCGACGGGAAACACGCAAAAACGATCGCCTGGATTCAATGTGCAGGTCGGGGTTTAGCCAAAGGCCTGCCCTACTGCTCAAAGGTGTGCTGCATGGTCGCCACAAAGCAGACTATTATCACCAAGGAGCACGATGCAACCGCTGAGCTCACGGTTTTCTACAACGACCTCAAGGCATACGGGAAGGGTTTCTGGGCGTTCTACCAGAAGGCCAGGGAAATGGGCGTCAGGTATGTCAAGGCCAGGCCTTATGATGTCTTTGAGGATCCGGAGACCAAGGATTTGACCGTGAGGTATGAGAACCTGGATACGGGCGAAATCGAGCAGCAGCAAGTGGAGCTCCTGGTTCTTTCCACCGGTCTCATTCCTAGCGAGCGAAATAAGAGGTTGGCAAAGGTCCTTAAGATCGAGCTTGATGATCTGGGCTTCTTCAGGGAGAGGGACCCGCTGTCGGCGCCGCTTGAAACCAATGTTGAGGGAATATACGTGTGCGGCGGCGCTACCGGCCCGATCGATATCTCAGAATCGGTCGTCCAGTCGAGCGCAGCAGCTATGAAAGCGGTATCGAGAAACATGAAAGGTTAGCCGGATGAGCGAGGAAATCAGGATAGGCGCCTTTATTTGTGATTGTGGTACGAACATCGCGGGTATCGTCAATGTACCCGAGGTCGTCGAGTATGCCCGGGGATTACCACACGTGGTCCTTGCCGATGAGGGAAAATGGTCCTGCTCGGTGGATTATCTCGCCACCATGAAGGAGCTGATCAGGGAACATACGATCAACAGGGTCGTCATCGCATCATGTACGCCGAGGACCCATGAGCCCCTTTTCAGGAGGACGGTCAAGGAAGCTGGGTTGAATCCCTACTTGCTTGAGTTTGTGAGCATACGGGAACAGTCCTCCTGGGTTCATCGGGAAGACCCTAAAAAGGCTACTGACAAGGCCAAGGATCTCGTCAAGATGGGGGTTGCCAAGGCCGCCCTTCTCGAGGAAGGCGAGGAGATACGGCTCCCTGTGAGCACGGACTGCCTGATCATCGGTGGCGGCATGGCTGGGATGAGCGCCGCACTGCACATCGCTGACCAGGGATTTCACGCGCTGCTCGTGGAGAAGGAACTCAAGCTCGGCGGCATTCTCAACGGGGTAGCGGCCGTCTCTTACGATCATGAAACGGTCCAGGCCAATGATATCGTGAACTCCACGGTCGCCCGTGTTGCGTCTCACCCCAACATCACCGTATATACGAACGCCACAATTGATGCTGTGAAGGGCTACATCGGCAACTATACGGTTTCGATAACAGCAGATGGGGCACGGAAGGAGTTCGATGTCTCAACCATTATTGTGGCCACCGGGATGAAGGAGATCGAACCGGTTGGACAATTTAGATACGGCCACGACCCGCGGGTGGTCACCCAGCTGCAACTTGAGGGCATGCTAAAAAAGTGGAACGAGGAATGCGCAAATCGCAAGTCAAAAATCGCAAATAATGACGTGGTGATCATCAACTGCGTCAACTCGAAAAACGAACTCCGCGGTTGTTGTGCAATCGGCTGTCACATATCGGTCAAGAACGCCCTGGCCCTCAAGGCCTGCAAGGATGATGTTCGCGTCCATATCCTCTACCGGGATCTCAGCATGGTAAGGGAGGAAGGATCGAGCCTGGAGGCGGCGAAAAAGGCCGGCGTCCGATTCATGCGGTTCCCGGACGACCGGTACCCCGAGGTACGGGAGGAAAATGGCAACCTATCGGTGCACGTACATGACCTGCTCCTGGGCAAGGATCTTACTATTCCAGCAGACTTGATCGTGCTCACTACCGGTTTTAAGGGCAATGACACCGTTGATGAGATCAAGGGCCATCTCAAGGTCTCTTCGAATCCCGATGGATTCTTCCAGGAGGCCCATATAAAACTCGGGCCATTGGAGTTCCCCTCTGACGGTATCGCTCTGTGTGGCTGCGCGCGGTCCCCAAAGACCCTTAAGGAGGCCATGGAAGAGGGTGCGGGAGCTGCCATGAGGGTATCGATTCCCATGAAACGGGGGTTCCTTGAGGCGGAGGGGATCGTAGCGGATATCGATCTCGATCTCTGCAACGGGTGCGGGTTGTGCCAAAAGAATTGCCCCTATGGAGCCATCCAGTGGGTTGACGAGAAACCGCAGGTGATCAAGGCCCTGTGTAAGGGCTGCGGTCTCTGCGCAGCAGATTGCCCCAAGAAGGCCGTCACCATCATCCATTACTCGGACGAGCAGATCCTCACCCAGGTGGAGGCGGCCCTGGAGGAGAGGGCTGAGGAAAAAATCGTCGGGTTCGTGTGCCACTGGTGTGCCCTGGGAGGGGTTGACATGGCAGGCGTGAGCAGGCTTCAGTACCCTCCCAACGCACGGCTCATACGGGTGATGTGTTCTGCTCGGGTGTCCATCGAGTTTATAGAGAGAGCCTTTGAGCTGGGCGCGGCAGGTGTGCTTGTAGCAGGCTGTGAGTTTCCGACCTGCCACTATATCACGGGCAATTACGCAGCCGAGGAAAGGATCAAGAAGGCAAAGAGGAGATTGGCGAGAAAGGGATATGATCCCGATAGGCTCTGGAATATCTGGTGCTCGGCCGCAGACGGCCCGAAGTTCGCGATCAC
>Ga0307428_1000659_pt1 | contig 20316 bp, 16 predicted proteins | sample SalMarWE160240MG_FD_202161 | JGI IMG/M metagenome (GOLD analysis project Ga0307428, IMG submission 202161) | Salt marsh sediment microbial communities from the Plum Island Ecosystem LTER, Massachusetts, United States - WE1603-240 | ecosystem: Environmental > Aquatic > Marine > Intertidal zone >...
ATGCGCACATGAACTATTATCCAAGTATTCTCGTACCCGCTCTTTGAGTTCCTCTAATTTATCCGGATTATAAGGAATAAATTGTATATAAGAAAATGACTGGCTTAGCTCTTGTACTATTTTATTGTTATCAGTAGATTCAACATAAAAAACATAAGTGGCATTTATCCCTTTTATCTGTTTACTTATATCATTGAGACTGAATGCAAGAGCTGCACTATTGCTATTACAAAACAAAAATAAATCTGCTTGCGCCTGTTGAAATCTATTTAGTCTATCTTTAGCTGATTTTGTTCGCTGGGCATAGGCACACTTTTTTCTTATTTCAAATGACGCCGCTCGTTGTAATTTACTATCTATTTTAAAACCAACAATATCAGAAAAAAGATTACGAACATATAAAACTTTTGAAATAAACCGTACTCTTTGATTGGCCATTTCAGCCATTGGGTAGTACATGGCAAGGTCATTACTCGCTGGATAAAAATCCCCCTCAAATCCTTCAATATTTGCTGCTATTAAATCTTCTAATTTAATAAGTTTAAAAAGCCATGCGTAAAAAGTTCGTAAATGCATATAAACAAACCGACAAGCTCGATATATTTTCCTTTTTTTTAATCTTTTTGGCAGCGGTCTTGAATATCCTTTTTCTGAAAAACCCCATTTTTCTGCTTCTTGTGCTGGTTCATTACGATATTGACCATAAGTAAACCATACATTTGCATCTGCATATTCCTTGTTAATAAATGCAAATACACTCCGGTTCGCAAGCCAATCATCACCATCAACCATTACTACTATTTCATCATCCTCACACAAATGAATAGCTCGATATACATTTGCAAGTTTTCTGAGGCGTTTTTTATTGCGAATAAAGGTAACTTTATTTTCGAGAGCATGCTGTTTGATATAATTTTCTACAAAATCAGCTGTTCCATCAGTTGAACCATCATCAACATAAATAACCCGATAATTTTTATAACGTTGAGAAAAAATAGAATCTAAATTTTTTTCTACCCACTTGATGTTATTATATGAGCAAATAATTGCTACTAATGGCTTTTCTTTAATTCTACCTGATGCAAAACAGCAGACAACCCCCACAAATAAATTAAGCATTATAAGATTTTTAAAGAGATATTTTATGCATTTCATTGCTACAGGCCTTTTTAACTATAGGAGCATCAATATAATAAAATGATTATAACTATTCTATCAACTATTCTCCCCAAAATAACTTCTAATTGTTTGTATAAAATTTTTACCTGCACAAGTCACTTCAAAAGCATGAAGACAATTTTTTCTCAATTGTTCTTCTTTTGCTGGTGAAATAGAGCGAATAACTTTATCAATAGAAGATACATCTTTCTCTGCTATTTGAATAACACAATCGTCCCAATTAATTCCCTTAATTTTTGGTAATGCCATTGCATCTGCAAGTAGAACTGGAATTGCCCCTGCTTGTAATGATTCCCAAAAACGAATAGTACTTGGCCCAGTTCCACGAGGACATAATGAAAACCGAGAACGAGCAAGAACATCTTGGTATTCTCTTTTTTCCTGTTCTTTCTGCTCAAAAACTACGAGACGAATAATTCTATTTTTAAATCGAAGATGAAAATGCCATTTTTCTCTTCTTTTAATTACAACATCAGCTCGCTTTGGAAAAGAGAATATTTCTTCTCTTACCGGATGTGATCTAAAACCAATAAATGAATAGAGTATATCTTTTTTTGCTGCTGGATCTACACCATTAGTCGGATAAATTGGAAAAGGGACTACAGTAACATCTTTGAATTCTTGTTTTTTTGGAGCATGTGGCGCAAACAGAATATTAATTCCCAATTTTCTTAATGTTTCAATAATTTCTCTATATTTAATATGTTGGCAAACAGTAAATCCATCGCTTAATTTTTTCTTAGATTTTTTCGTTTGCTTTATTTTGGATGATTTTTTATCACTTAGCTTTACTTTAGATAATTTTTTTTTTAATAATGCTTTCTCTTGAAAAAATACTGTCCAGGGTACTGCAGCGTAATTTAAATTTTCTTCAATAGGATATTTAGCTAAAGTCTTATATGCCTGTTCTTCTGTCATTTTGGCCTTTTTCTTAAAAAGCTCTGGTTTATAGGTATACATTTTCATTCTTTGATTACTTGTGCAGTCAAAATTAATGCAAATAAAAAAGAACAAAAAAAAGATAAAAAATAACATTTTTTTCATTCCCACTTCCCCCTTACTAATTAATTAATAGTAAGTTAATCGTATCAATAACATTTTTTTAAAAGCAATATTTGGTATTTTGAATTTTTTTTACTAAATAGTATAACGATTATTATGATCTATTGATCTTGATAAAAAGAATTGACTAGTATAGCGATACTTTAGAAATAACCAATGCCTAAAAAAGGAATTAAGAATGAAAACAAAAAAATTAATTTTTTTTACTTTATTTCTTCTTATCAGCAATAACTTGAAAACAGAAAAAATGAAATTGTATGCACTATACACTCCTTCGCATACCATACTCAAAGATGAATGGTTTCTTCCCTCTCTCCAAGACAATTTTGACCTTGCTATAGAATTTCATGAACAAACATGCTCTTCTGCTAGTTTTATGAATGTCGGCTGGACGAGAACAACAATTAAAAAAATTGAACTTATTATTCAAGCAATAGAAGAAAATTGGGGAAAAGTTTTTATATTTTCTGATGTTGATATTCAATTTTTTGCCCCTATTCAAAAAAAAATAGAAAAACTAATAAAGGGTAAAGATATGGTCATTCAAAAAAATCAACCGAATGGTCAACTTTGTTCAGGATTTTTTGCATGTCGTGCTAATGAAAAAACATTACAACTTTGGAAAGATGCATATGAAATTATGCTTAATAACAAAGAGATAAGCGATCAAGCAGCCCTCAATAAATGCTTAAGAGGTAAATATAAAGCAAACAAATACAATGTTGTTTGGGATTATCTTCCGGCTATATTTTTTGGTGCCGGTACATTAACTGGCCATGGTTGGAAGCCAAAAAGAAAATTACCCGTTCCTAAAAATATTGTTTTACATCATGCTAATTGGACAAGAGGAATAGAAAACAAAATTGCACAACTTACCTATGTACGTAAAATAGTTGAAGAAAGAAAGAAAAAATAATTAACTTGCGCGATTATCAACAATGGTTACTTCATCTATTATTAATTTTTTATCTTCCCATGTTGCATGTTTAGGAAAAATAACTATTTTATGGCTACCAAGAAGCTGTGCTGCCATTGAAAAACAAGAATTTGATCGTATAAGACAATCAAAAGAGGCCATGTTATAGAAATCTTCAACAACATGCACATCATGCGCATTATCTTTATCTCTGCATGAAAAAACAATATTGTTTTTATTGACTGCTTTCTTAATTCTCTTTACTAATTTGAGCGCATCACGGTCATCAGTAAAAATAAAAACAAATAACGGCTTATCGCCAAATAAATTGGAAATTTTTTTTATTTGGTCAACATAATATTGTTCGGGCGGAAACTTTCTCGGCCACTGCTTATCTGCATACACATCTTTCCTTGTTGGGTAATATTGCATAGAATATAATGGCTTATCTACTCCTCCCCCTTTGCGAATATGTACTGCTACGGTAATTTTATCTGACGGTAATTTGATATGTGGCACTGAAATAGCCGGATGGAGCATATATCGCAGTTGTTTCATGAAATTTTTATCTTGTGCTATATATGCTAGCCAATCTTCTTTACGGTGCGATCCATTTACATAAAAATATTTGTCAGATTCAAATATAATATTCTTTTTAGCGTTTTTAATAATATCTTGCTCACTTCTAATTTTCAGCAACCCATCTTTAAAGTTTTTCAAAATAGTAGTTGAATATTTTTTCTCTTCCTTACCAAGCCGCAGTAACGATGAATATTCAAATGATTGAAGGAATAACGGCAAATTAAATCGATATGAAACCCATTTAGTAATAGCATAAAAAAGAATCTTATCCCCAAAACGTCCGGGACAGAGCCTATTAGTCACCGCTTGATTACCATATGCAAAAACAGTAACAAAAAAGTGTAACCCTAAAAATATACCAACCTTAACTTGTTTCATTTTTTTCCTTTTCTCGTATCAATAATAGTTGCCTTATCTATTATTAATTTTTTATCTAACCACTTAAAATGCTGCGGAAAAATAATTATTTTATGATTACCAAGTAACTGCGCCACGGCTCCAAAGTGTGATCTTGATCGAATAAAACAATCAAAACGGGACATATTATACAAGTCTTCAATGACATGAGCATTATGTGCATTATCTTTATTTCTACATGAAAAAGTAATATTGTTCTTATTTACTGCTTTTTCAATTCTACTAGTTAATTCTGGTGGATTGCGATCATCGGTAAAGATGTAGATAAACAATAGCTGATTATCCAGCAAGCTTGAAATTTTTTTAATTTGATCAACATAGTATTGCTCCGGCGGAAATTTGAGTGGCCAACGTTTATCTGCATATTGATTTCTTGAATAATATTGAACCGACGCAAGAGGTGCATCATATCCCCCTCCTTTGCGAACATGTACTGCTATGCTAATTTTATTTTCTGGTAATTCAATTGTTGGCAATGGGACAATTGGTTGTAGCATATACTGAAGATTTTCCTTGAAATCTTGATTATCTGAGACACAGGCTAACAAATACTCTTTGCAATTAGAGCCATTAACATTAAAAAATGCCGCTGGCTCAAATAGAACATTATCTTTTGCATGCGCAATAGCGTCTTGCTCATTTCGAATTTTAAGCAGTCCCCCTTTAAAATTCTTTAATAATTCTTTTGAAAATTTTTCTTCTTTCTTGCCTAACCGTAACATTGATGAATACTCAAACGGTTTAAAAAACAGTGGAATTTTCCTTTTATACGAAATCCATTTAGCCATTACATAACAAAGAATTTTATCACCAAACCTCCCTGGACATAATCTATTCGTCACCGCTTGCTTGACTGGAACAAGAATACCAAAAAAACAACACAGACTAAGAAAGAAAATATACCTACTATGCTTCATACTATTTTCCTCTTATTTGCATGCTAATTTAAGTTTACCTCAACTGCCCATTATCAATAATAGCAACTTTATCTATTATCAATTTTTTATCTTCCCATTTAAAATTTTTGGGATAAATAACTATTTTATGGTTACCAAGCAATTGTGATGCAACACCAAAATGTGATCCAGAGCGTATGAAACAATCAAAGCGAGAAATGTTATAAAAATCTTCTATAACATGTGCATCATGGGCATTACCTTTACCTCTGCAGGAAAAAGTAATATTATTTTTATTTACTGCTTTTTTAATTCTTTCTACTAATTTTGGTGGATTACGATCATCAGTAAAAATATACAGGAATAATGGTTGATCATTTAATAAGCTTGAAATTCTTTTAATTTGATCAACATAATATTGCTCGGGTGGAAATTTTAATGGCCAACGTTTATCTGCATAAAGCTCTCGTCGTGAATAGAATTGAAGTGAATGAAGGGCAGGATCATAACCACCCCCTTTTCGGATATGTACTGCTACCGTAATTTTATCTTCTGGTAATTCAATTTCTGGCAATGGAACAACTGGCTGTAACATATATTTAATTGTTTTCATTAATTTTTTATTCTGCGAAATATGCTCTACCATCTTTTCTACTGAAGCAGATCCGTTTATAACAAAACGTGTTCCCCTCGTTTCAAATATCACATTATCTTTTTTATGCGCAATAATGTCTTTCTCATTTTTAACTGGTAAAATTCCTTTGTTAAATTGTTTAATAATATCTTTTGAAAGTTTCCTTTCTTCTTTACCAAGCCGCAGCATCTCGGAATAATTAAATGGTTTAAGCAACAAAGGAATATTGTGTTTATCTGAAACTAATTTAGCAGTTGTGTAGGAAATTATTTTGTCACCAAAGCGGCCACCACCCCAAAAGTAAGTAACTGCTTGTTTAACGGGAATAGTTACCGAAGTAGAAAAATATAAACTAAGGGCAATCCCTAACCAACTATTTTTTATTTTTTTATCTTTCACTTTTATTCCTATTAATAATTTTTATATCTTCATAAATTTACTGTTATTTTAACAGCTTCTATTTATACATCTTTAGGGGTGATAAATGGTGAATGATGAAAATAAAAAATCCTGTACTGAATTATTTTCATAAAAAATAATACCAAATTTTTTTTTCTTGGGTCCAAGATTAAAAACAATAGCATCCCGTTGTAATTTTTGTCCTACTTGGATCATTACCTTATATTCATCCTTACGATGCACATCATCAAATATAATTGGCAAATTTGTATTAAATAGATCGAGGTGAGTATAAAATCCATAGCGACCAATATATCCAGGAGGGCCATCAACTAAAATAAGATCATACGTCGTAGGAAGCTTTGCTTGTAATACCGCTATATCATACCACTTACCTTTAATTGGCGCATAAATATAATTCGTATTATATTTTCCAAGCCATCGTTTATCATGTTCAACAGAATAAACAGTATAATAATTAGAAAATTGTCCACTCCCCCAACCACTACCAAGTTCTAAAAGTGTCTTACCTTCTGGTAATATTGAACGAATAAAATCAAACAATTCTTTGCTGATTGCCCAACCACCAAAAGCTCTTTGTAGTTTTAATGGTTCTTCTGTCCATTCTTCTCCGGTAATTGGAATAGCTTTGCTCGCTGGCAAATCATTCAAAATAGATTCAAACATTTCTTTTGGAATATGGGTAGAATTAAACAATGAGTAAGATTGTCCATGAAAAGATAAAAAAAGAATACTTATTACGGCTATAGTTTTTTTAAATAACTTTTGTAACATCCTCTCCCCTAATGTTTAATAAGCCTTCATTGCATGCTATTACTGTAAAATAATAAAACATATAAGAGTCAATAGTTTTTCGGAAATTCTTTTTTCCAGATCCATATGCTAATGCTTGCACATATCTAATCAATTACAGTAGAATTATTACGCTTGCATATTTCATTACTATAAAGAAAATAAAAGTCTAATAAAAAGGAGAAACATTGAAAAAAATAAAACAAATAATAACAATTACCTTGCTGACTACTACATTATTTTCATATTTAGTTAGTAAATCTGAAAAATCATCTTATCAACAGCATGAAAATACAATTACCATTATTGGTACCGGCTATGTGGGACTGGTTACTGGCGCTGGTCTTGCTGAACTTGGTAATACCATCATTTGTGCTGATATTGACTCCGACAAAATTTTTCGTTTACAACAAGGAAAAATTCCTATTTATGAACCAGGGCTTGAAAAGTTAGTTTCCCATAATGTTACTGCTAACCGTCTTTTTTTTACTGATAATATTGCGCAGGCTATTCAAGAAGCATCTATTATCTTTGTTGCAGTTAATACACCAATGAGCGAAGATGGTGCAGCAGATCTTACTGCAATACGCAGTGTTGTACAATCTATTGCCCAACATATTAACAATTATAAGATTATTGTTATTAAAAGTACGGTACCAATTGGTACTGGCCAACAAGTACGCGCTATGTTAGAACAACAAGGCGTAGCTCCTGCTCTGTTTGATATAGTTTCCAATCCAGAATTTTTACGAGAAGGGTGTGCGGTAAATGATTTTCTTAAACCTGATCGCTTGGTAATAGGAACAGAATCTGATAAAGCGCTTACTGCAATTTGCAAAGTGTACGAACCACTTATAACTCGTGGAACTCCCCATGTTCTTACTAATACTGTCACCGCAGAAATTACAAAATATGCTGCTAATGCATTTTTAGCAACAAAAATAAGTTTTATTAATGAGATAGCAAATTTATGTGATTTTGTTGAGGCAGATACACAAACAGTAGCCCTTGCACTCGGACTTGATAACCGAATAAATCCAAAATTTCTTAAATTTGGTCCTGGTTTTGGCGGATCTTGTTTTCCAAAAGATACAGAGGCACTCCTTTATACTGCTCAGCAACACGGAATCAATTTATATACGGTGACTGCTGCCATACAAGCAAATAAAGTGCAACAAAAAAAACCTGCAGAAAAATTATTTAAATTAATGAAAAATTATTTTCCAGACGAAAACCTAGCAGGAAAAACAGTTGCCATCCTTGGTCTTGCATTTAAGGCAAATACTGATGATATACGCTATTCACCAGCAATCAAAACAATTAGTCTCTTATTACAGCAGGGCATTAATATAAAAGCATACGACCCTGCTGCAATGCAGCACATGCAACAGCTTTTCCCAACCATTACGTATTGCCCATCTCTATACGAAGCAGTAACTGATGCGGATGCTATTATTGTTATGACTGAATGGGATGAGTTCAAACAGTTAGATATTGATCGCATAACCAAATTAATGAAAAATCATATTCTTGTTGATGCGCGCAATATATTAAATCCAATAATGCTAAAACAGAAAGGATTCCTGTGCGATACCATTGGCCAATCATACCTTTGTTTACAAACATCTAAAGATAAACAACAGCTTACTAAATCATACCGCACGATGTTGAGTAAATAATTACAACTTAAATTTTATGTAAAATACTCATGCAACAAAGATAGGTTAATAAATCAGCTGCATTAAATCAATACAAGGCAATAGCTCAGTTTCATCTGGCTGCACCATAAGCTCTCCTTGTTGATCACTATCATTCTTCTGTTTAATATTTAGCACTTTTGTCTGTTTAAAAAATAAACCAACATCTTCACCATCAACTGCACAGCCCTCCAAAGCAGTAGTAAGATCATGAATTGAATTAAATAGAATATCCTGGAAACAAGATTTTATTTTATGTTTCTCATACAAAGTCATATTAATATTATGCACGTTACGCCAATCAAACTCTCCATCATAAAATTTCCATACATAGACATCATTCTCAAGTAATGCAGAGGGTGGTTGTTGTTGCACTCTGGCTAATTGCTTATGAGTAGTAATATTACTACCTAATGAAAAGAAAAAACCATAAGCATGACTTTGTTGCATCAATTGCGCACAATAACCAAGATCAATAGCATCATGTACGAACAGAGCATCATGAATAAACACAATATAGTCATGTTTACTTGCATTAACAGCTTCTAATACTGTTGATTTAAAGTTATTCATGCTTGCTTTGTACCAATCCATATGAGAAAAGGTATGTTGCAATTCATTGTAAAACGTATCCTGCTCACCTTCTGCTTGATATACAACTTTTATTGTGCCCTTATTGGTTACCAAAGAATTAATTGAAATTAATAATTTCTGTAACTGCTGCGCATTGTGTTCAGATAAAATAATAATATCTACTTTTTGTTTTTCATGGCTACGCTTACTAACAAACGGTAGCTGTTCAAGGCGTTTATATTTGCGTCGCGCACGATTAATATGCACCATATGAAGTTGCTTCAGTACTCCTTTTCTGAAATGGTTGTGGGGACTTGACTGATTATAAACATAAAAAACTTCATTTAAATATTTAACTCGTTCACTTGCCATTTCAAGCATAGGAAACATAAAGGCAGTATCACAGGATGCCTGTATAAATTGGCCATCATATAAAAAATCTCCTAACTTAATTTGTTTAAATAACCCCGCATAAAAAGTTCGTAAATGAGAAGTAATATATGTATGCTCACGATAGGCATTATAAATTCGTACACCATCCGGCATTGGTCGACTGCATTCACCAAGTCTCCCCGAAGGATAATTTTCATAACTACCATACGTTAGCCATACATTAGAATCCGAATAAACTTCATTAATGCGCGCAAATACATATTCATGTTTTAACCAATCATCACCATCAATATTAAACACAATTTCATTATCATCACATAAATGCACTGCTTTATAATGGTTTGCCAGCGCCCCTCGCCGTTCATTATTGCGTAACAATAACACTCGTTTTTCTTGCTGACATTCTCTCACATATTGTTCAACTAATTCATAGGTACCATCATTAGAACAATCATCAATATAAATTACGCGATAGTTTGTATAATGTTGCATAAAAACTGACTGTAAATTACGTTTACACCATTGCGCGTTATTATAAGAAGGAATAACAACAACAATTGGCTTTTCTGTTGCCTGCACCAACAAACAAGATAGTAGGTTAGAAAAAATAATTATAACTATTATATTACGAATGCTTTTTATTATTTGCATGCTCTTTCCTTTTGCTCAATTATTTTTGTAAAAATTAGTTATTAATTAATTTTTTTTGAATAACCTATGATTACAATAAAAATTTAAATTTTCTTTATTATTTTCACTATTATTTTCACTTTCTAAGTGTTCTCTCAGATCAGCAAGAAGTACTAACATATCATCCATCGTGTTGACTTGAGTGCTAAGCCAATCATTAATAGTATTCTGATCTTTTTTTGTAAAATTTACTTTAACCAAGGCAATATTTTCTTGAACCTTTATTTCAAAATTCTCATCAACAAGAATAAAAATTCTTTTTATTGGAGGTAAAGAACGCCATAATTCAAAAAAATCTTCTCTATAATCAGCCAAATCCAGGGAGGTAACCTCTGAAGTTAATAACTTTTTGACCGAAGGAAAAAATTCTTTTCCCATTACACCAAAAAATTGCTCATTATCCTTTAAAATTTTTATTGCTTTTGCTCGTTCTTCCTGTGAAATTAGTACATTATTTAGAAAAATAAAACCCATAAAAAACAATATGTTTAAATATTTTCCATGCATAATTATTCCTCTTTAAATTATTAAACTCAACATTTAATCATTCCAACTTCGCGTTGAAGCATCATTTTTTATTGACTGAAATGCTGGGGGACGGAATGACTTTGGCATCCAACTTTTTGCCCACCAATGTACACCAAATGCTCCTTGGTTGAACCAAGTTACAACATCAATATTATCCGTACTTTCTCTACACCCAAGCGGATAAAAGTAACTTGCGGGAAATGCGATATCTATCAAACCGCTTCTGTCTGCCATTTGGTAAAAAGAGCGAGTAAAATGAACTGGTCCTGTTTTTTTTGGTGCCCCTTTTTCATGCCAATCATCTTTAATTGTTTCAATACAATGTTTTATAATTGGGTGTTTTGGTATTGTGCCAACTAAGCCAATGCCTAATTGAACAAATAAAGCATCAAGTGGTTGCAATGCAATATAAAAATCATACGTATAATTTAAAATATCAAGAGGGCGAAAACATTCAAAATCAGTATCAACATAGACACCACCCATACGATATAATATTTCCCAACGCGCTATGTCAGATTTGACTCCATAATTATCACTTTCATCATAAAACTGCTGGTTATATAATTTTAATTGGGCAATATCTTCTTCTGTCCATAATATATATTGCCAATCACGACCAACATGATATTTAATCCAGGTATTCATGTACCGCTGTAATTCTGGTGGGACTGGACTTCCAAGCCATATTTGATGAATAATTTTTGGAATTTTAACTTCGGCTGCTGGCGTAATACATGATAAATTATTTTTTTCAAATAACTTTCTAAAAAATTGCAGTAATGCATCCCCTTCAATTCCGACAATCGACTTTGTTGCTGCTATTGCTCGTGCATATTTTGTTGTTTGCATTGATTCATCAAAATCAACATAAACCCATGATTCATCTTTTAAATAATTATTTAATGGTGCATGTTGATCAAACTCGATTGTAGAAACAAGCCAATCAGTTGCAAGATCATCAACAAAAGCAAAAAAATAACTGCTAAAACTAATACTTATTATTAAGGATAATACGAATACATTCTTTTTATTTTTACTCATTTTTCTACTCCACTATCTATCAGTGCACAATTTACAATAATGTTCCCCATCCTTGAATTGACTGAAATTCGGGTCGACGATAACATGGCTTGTTCCAAGTTTTTGCCCAATGATGAATACCAAATGAACCCTGCTGCATCCACATTTCTTTTTTAAGCGTCACTCGTGTAGAACCGAGAGGATAAAAATAATGGGCAGGAAGTGCAACATCACGCATTTCCGTTGATTCTGCATATTTTTTAAATATTTTTGTTACATGAATTGGACCTGTTTTTGCCGTCAGCGTATTTTTAAGTTTTTCATTATTATAATTTTCTTCAAGCGATTCAATACATTTTTTTAATAGTGGATGACCTGGTTTGGCACCAATAATACCAATGCCAAGCTGCACTAACCCCGTATCAAGTGGTTGTATACCGATATAAAAATCATACGCATGATGCAATACATCTAATGGTTGTAAACATTCAAAATCCATATCAATATAAACACCGCCATACTGATATAAGATTTCATAACGTAATAAGTCAGACAACTCTGCTGGATTGGTCGCTTCTTCAATAAGTTTTTTATTATAAAGATTTAAATAAGGGATATCATGTTGCGTCCATAGTTTATATTCCCAATCAGGGTGATGCCGTTGCCAAGTTTCTTGAAAACGCAATAACTCTTGTGGAACTTTATCACCAATCCAAATTTGGTGAATAATTTTTGGAATTCGTGCAGCTGGTTCTGGAAATACCCGTAGAAAATTTACTTGATCGTATTGTTTTTTAAAAAAATCAAGCAAAAGTGGTCCTGCTATTCCCACTAATTGTTCAGTTTTTTCACGATGAATTATATGCGAAAAATCAGCTGATTGCATAGATTCATCAAAATCAACATAATGCCAAGGAACCTCATTCGGATAAGCACGTCGCACATGATAAGGAAAATCAAAATAATCAAACGTTTGGGTAGAAATACTAAAAAAAGAACCAACTAAGCCAATGATAATTCTATAAATTTTCATTATGTCACCTTTTCTTTATTCTCAATTTTTCTTTTAATAAGCTGCAGTTCATGGGAAACCATTTCTTGCACTAACTCAGCAAAACTTACCTGCGGTTTCCAGTTGAGCATCGTGCGCGCTTTTGTTGCATCTCCCAATAAAATATCAACTTCTGTTGGACGAAAATATCGAGCATCAACTCGCACTAACTCTCTTCCCGTTTTTTTATCATACCCAACTTCATCAATTCCTTTTCCTCGCCAGCAAATTTCTATCCCTATTTGTTCAAAAGCAAGCTCAGTAAATTCACGCACTGAGTGCGCTTGTCCAGTTGCAACCACAAAATCTTCTGGTTGCTCTTGCTGCAACATTAACCACATTGCCTCAACATAATCACGTGCGTGGCCCCAGTCACGTTTGGCATCTAAATTACCAAGGTATAATATATCTTGCAGATTAAATTTAATTCGCGCTACTGCCCGCACAATTTTTCGTGTTACAAACGTTTCTCCTCGTAATGGCGATTCATGATTAAACAAAATACCATTACAAGCAAAAATGTCATACGCCTCACGATAGTTTTTAGTAATCCAAAACCCATAGAGCTTTGCAACAGCATAGGGAGAACGCGGGTAAAATGGTGTTGATTCAGTCTGCGGCATTTCTTGCACTTTTCCATATAATTCACTGGTGGAAGCTTGATAAAACTTAGTTTGTTTTTCTAACCCTAAAATATGAATTGCTTCTAAAATAGATAACGTACCAAGCGCATCAACAGTTGCTGTATATAAGGGAAGATCAAATGATACTTTTACGTGGCTTTGCGCTGCCAAATTATAAACTTCATCTGGTTGAATTTGTTGAATAAGATTAATAACACTTATTCCATCAGTTACATCACCATAATGTAAAACAAATGGTTTTTCATTATCTGCATGTAAGTCTTTGTACAAATGGTCAATACGCATAGTATTTAATAAAGATGAACGACGTTTTACCCCATGAACTTCATACCCTTTATTGAGTAAAAATTCTGATAAATATGCCCCATCTTGTCCGGTTACTCCAAAAATAAGTGCTACTTTTTTCTGCTGTTGCATAGCGTTTTGTCTAGCATATCCTGCTATTGGTACAACAAAAATTAAAAAAACAATCAAATATTTTTTAAAGATAATCATCCCAATTCCTTTTCTTTAAAACCGAAATAAATTCTTTAACGCGGTCAACTTCACTTTTTTGAGCAATTAACAAAATATCATCAGTTTCTACAACACAAAGATTATCTGTGCCAAGTAATGCGACAAGCCGGTTAGGAACATCTACTAAGTTATTATAAGAATCTATAGACACAACTTTATCTGTTAAAAGCCCTTGTTCTGCTTTTAATCTTAAAAATACCGCTATATTTCCGACATCATACCAACTAAAATGTGCAGGAAGCACCCAAACATTATCACTTTTTTCAATAACTGCATAGTCTATAGAAATTTTTTTCACAATCCCGTAATGCTCTTTTCCTTGCAAATAATCATTAACCTGTTGAAAAACATCCGGTGCCCATTTTTTAAATTCATTAATAAAAAGAGAGGATTTCCCACAAAACATACCCAGATTCCACAATAGCCCATTTGAAACATAAGTACGGGCCAATTCACTCGTCGGCTTTTCATGAAACTTGGTAACCAATGCAAGTTCATGAAGTGCATCCTGCTGATTAAATTCAATATAACCATAGCCAGTTGCCGGATAATGAGGTTGAAGACCAAATACAACAAGGTGATTATGTTGCTGAGCAAAATTAATTGCTTTTTTTATATAATTTCTAAATTTGCTTGTTTCCTCTCCGGGAATATACGCGTCTGCTGAAAGAAAAATAACAACTGCATTAGGGTCTACCGCTTGCAATTGTAAGCAACTTAATAAAACTGCTGGACCAGTATTACGTGATACCGGTTCGACAACAATTTTTCCTATACGATTACCAACACTATTTTTAATTTGTTTAACTTGATTTTCCGCCGTACAAATCCAAATATTTTGCGGAGATATTAATGTTGCTACGCGATCAATGGTCTGTTCAAGAAACGTTTTTTCCCCATCAAGTGAAGTAAATTGTTTTGGTTTACTTTTTCGACTAATTGGCCATATTCGTTCACCCGAACCTCCTGCAAGAATCACACAATAAACATTTGATTTAAGTGACTGGGCAACAGCTTGTGTTATTGAAACAGCATAAGCAATTGCTACCAATAAAAATATTTTTTTTTTCATATCTTCTCCTTTTTATAGTTCCTTTGTTCCACCACCGTCACAGGCTAATTGATCAATAATAAGTGTCAAATAGGCAACAACATCTAATCGCTGAAAATTAATTGGTGGGACAAAGATATTTTGTTCAAGTGCTAAAAAAAAATTATTAATAAGTTCTGTATGTCCTTCATCTGCGGTGAAGGCAATTTCATCAAACCATGATGGTAACCCAAATCCATGCAAATTCTTATAATTGTCCATAAGAATTGTCTTGGAATCAAAAAAAATTTCCATGCTTTCCTTGCTCACTTTTTCATGGCCAAGCGTGCTATAAAATAATGAGCAGAGCGAACCATCATCAAATCTAATTTGAGCACAAAAATTGTCAGTTGGAAAAATGTCATCGCGTGAAGCATGGAGGGACTCAACTGAAACTGAAATTGGTTGTGCTTCAGTCAAAAAACAAAATAAATCAATAATTTGGCATCCTTCACCAATGACCCTTCCTGCACCAATATCTGTTTGAATCCAATGCGCTTGTGGAATACGACCCGCATTGATACGATATTGAATCATTAAAGGAGTACTCCGTTGTGTTATTACTTTTTTTATTTTTTTTATAAATGGCGCAAATGAGCGATTATAATCAACGCAAAAAGGCAATAATGGATTTTGCTCAAGCAAAGAACGTACTTGCTCTAATTGTTGAAAATTAACTGCCATTGGTTTTTCTACAAAAACAGCCTTACCTTGCGCAAGTGCTTTGCAAATCTGGTTTGCATGATATTTGTGGGGTGATGCGATCATAACAACATCAACTAAATCCTCCTGAAATAAATCATCATCATAAATGCATACTTTTGCTTCTTTATGAGATCGCGATACGTGCATTGCTTGGTTACTGTCAATATCAACAATAGCGCTAATCGTAATATCTTTTTTCTTCGCTAAGATAGGAATTAAAATATTACGAGCAAATTGCCCTACCCCAACTAATCCAACACGCAGCCTATTTTTGACTGCAGGAGTAAATCGAATAGTATCCTTCATCCTTGGATAAATATTACTCTCTTGCAATGTTTTTGATTGTTCAGGAAGTGAAATATAATCCTGTTGATAACTAAACAATATCCCAACTTCTTTTTTATCTATAGCTAACTCACTAAGCTGCTCAATAGAATCAATTGCTATTTCTTTTTCTATCAAGGGAGCAATGATAAGTTTTTTTTGCTCAATTAACGAAACAATCATTTGCATGTTTTTTTGTTCAAGCCAACAAGAAGAAGCCAAAGAATAGTCAATGGGTTGATTTTCTAAAGTAAAATTATCTTCATTCAATTCAAGAGGAGCAGTGAGCAATAAATCAACTTCTTTTTTTTGTAATAAATCACTTACACATGTTTCTATATTTTCCATAAAAACAATACGCCCTTTTTGTTTTATCAAGTGAGGTAATTGCTCCTTAAGAAAGTGATACATATCTGCATCAGTTACAATAATAGCATCAAGCCCGCGATGTTCAGTTAAATATGCAATTTCTTGCTTTATATTATCCATCGTGTGGAATACCATATCAGCGCTACTATTTTTTATTTGCTTTTCTACTCTTTCTTTCCAATCAATACCAACAACAAAGCAGCCGGTAAGTTTACTTAATTGCGTAACAAGTTGTCCAATAACTCCCAAGCCAATAATACCAACTTGATCTCCCAGCACAAGTGAAGCACGTCTGACAAGTTGCAATGCAATAGTAGCAAACCCAACAACACTTACATCACGCAAATATTCTTTTTTTGCTAACTTTGTCATTAAATATTCTGAACTACAAATTAAATCTATGTCTTGATTGGTTGTTATCCCAGCAATTAAGTCACCCGGTCGAACTTTGGTAACTTTTTTACCAACAGCAATAACAAATCCAGAATAGGAATTAAGATAAGATACATGAGAATGCACTGACTTTTGCTCTATTTTTTTTAACGTATGGTCAAGAAGGTTCTTTATTTTGAATGGAACACTTTCAAACAATTTTTCTTGTGCTTCTATGATGTGGGCAACTTGTTTAAAAGAAATAATGAATCTATAAGAAATAGCGACAAAAACAGCATGATCGTGCAAAAGTGGTTGTGCTACTTTTTTAACCTTTTCTGTCTTTCTATTTAAAAAGACATGCCTCATTGGCAAACCCTTCTCTTATCTTTTATTAAAAATTTTTAGCGTGGTAATCATAGCATATTGACCTTTTCTGACAAGAAAAATATCATATATCATGGTCATTCTTCTGTTAATAGTAATTAATAAATTCAAAAAAACGGAATTTAAATGCATTACTTATTCGCACCATGGCGCAGCAAATATGCACAAGATACAGGAAACACAAAAACAGAAAAAACAACTGAAAAAGAATGTGTCTTTTGTACTATGTTAAAAGAAAACAACGATAAAAAAAATTTAATTTTACGAAGATTTGATCACAATTTTGTTATGCTTAATCAATTCCCTTATAATGCTGGTCATTTATTAATTATGCCTCTTGAACACAAAGCAGCCCTTTACAAGGTAAGTAAAAAAGCACGTACTGAATTAATGGAATTAACAAACAAAAGTATTGAAATTTTACATGATGTTTTAAAAGCACAAGGTATCAACGTTGGTATAAATTTCGGTAAAATTGCTGGCGCTGGTATTCCATCCCATTTTCATTTACATGTGTTGCCCCGCTGGCAAGGGGATACTAATTTTTTACCGACCCTAAGCAATACCAAACAAATTTCCTTTGATTTAAATGATATGTATAAACAACTCAAACCATCTTTTGCTACAATTCAACAAAAAGAATTAGTATAACTAAGTATATTTATAAAATATTGAAAGGATTAATATGAATTTTAAAAAAAATGCTTTGTTTCTTAGTTTATTTATAATACCAACTATATATTGCAGTGAACAAACAATAGAGATAGATGAAACAGCAGAGCAAATTTTTATTGAAAACCAAGGGATGTTGCTACTATTCAGTCCTTATAGGATGCAATTTCCATTTAAAACAAGAAAAGACTGTTTAGCTGAATTTTTCATCGATTATTCCAATCAAAAACGAGACTATATTCTAAGAAAATATACAGCTCGATATACAGGAAGTAAATTTAGCGAAAAACATTGGTATAAAGCAGATCCAGAACAAATGAAGAAAGACAAGGTAGAAACCGAAAAAGCACTTGCTTTGGCGAAACAAAAAGGTGTAGAGAACTACGTTTACGCTTGCTTAGCAAAATATTATGCAGAAGCTGCAAAAGCACATTCCCACTCTGCTACTCTACAAGTAAACGCAGAGCAATCTTCTGAATCAAAAACAAAATAGACATTTCTTGCGCACATTGAGTCATCGTTAAAAACAAGATATTCTATTATATAGCTCATTTTTTACTTCCTAATACAAGGATAGCGATGAAATCAACAGAAATTCGCCAGCGCTTTTTTGATTTTTTTATCAAGCAAGGGCATGAAAAAGTTGCCAGTTCTTCATTAATCCCAGCACAAGACCCAACCCTCTTATTTACCAATGCTGGCATGAATCAATTTAAAGATATTTTTTTAGGAAAAGAAAAGCGTAGCTATTCTCGTGCCGTATCCATTCAAAAATGTGTCCGTGCTGGTGGCAAACACAATGATTTAGACAATGTTGGTTTTACGCAACGGCATCTTACTTTTTTTGAAATGATGGGTAATTTTTCCTTTGGTGATTATTTTAAAAAAGAAGCAATTATTTATGCATGGGAATTTTTAACAAAAAAGATGAACCTCCCAGCAGAACAATTATATACTGCTGTCTATGAAGAAGATGATGAATCATTTACTATCTGGCATGAAGTTATTGGCTTACCAAAAGAAAAAATTTATCGGCTTGGTACAGAACATAATTTTTGGCAAATGGGCGATCTTGGTCCCTGCGGCCCATGCACAGAAATTTTTATCGATCGTGGTCCCGCTTTTAAATGCACCGGAGAAATTACTAGCAGCGAAGATATAAAATCAAGTTGTGGTCCTGCTTGCGAATGTGACCGTTTTTTAGAAATATGGAATTTAGTTTTTATGCAATATGACCGTCAAGCAGATGGCTCATTAAAACCACTCACCCAAACAGGCGTGGATACGGGCATGGGACTTGAACGGTTATGTGCAATTATGCAAAATAAAGATTCCGTATTTGAAACGGATTTGTTTCACGGCATTATAAAAAAAATAGAAGAATTATCCGGTAAACTCTATGCGCAACAACCACCACTATTAAAAGCAGCATTTCATGTTTTAGCTGACCACATTAGATCTTCAACATTTATTATTGCTGACGGCTGCGCCCCTTCAAATGAAGGACGGGGTTATGTGTTACGTAAAATTATTCGACGTGCTGCACTTTTTGCACAAAAATTAACTCCTAAAAACATATTTCCAAAACTTTCTCAGGTTGTTGTGCATGAAATGGGAACTATTTACCCAGAGCTCATAGAAAATGCTCAACTTATTTCTGCCATATTAACAAGTGAAATTAAAAAATTTTCTACGAACTTAGTACGGGGCAATATTATTTTAGAAAAATATTTTGAAGAAAATAAAAAAACAAAATATGTTACTGCACAACAAGCATTTAAACTCTATGACACGTATGGTTTTCCAATAGAATTAGTAATTGCCGCAGCAAAAGAACGGGGATATAAAGTTGATTTAAATGGTTTTGAAGAGGAAATGGAAAAACAGCGTGCTCAATCAGGAAAAAAACATACTGACCTACTTGACCATCTTGACCTTGATCACGCAATTACAACTGAATTTACTGGCTACCAAGAACTAGAAACAGAAACAGAAATTAGTGCATTAATTTGTGACAATAAACTGGTCTCAACCGTACCAAAAGGACAACCTTGTTGGGTTATTACCAAACGATCACCTTTTTTTATTGTTGGTGGTGGGCAAGTACCTGATGAAGGATGGTTACTTTTTAATAAATTTAAAGTTCCACATACGGGGGTCCGGTTTATTAACAGTGCCATTGCCACACAGATTATCGCACCGCTTGATCTGCATGTTGGTGATAAAGTAACGGCAATTGTTAATGAAGAACTTCGTACCAATGCAATGAAAAATCATACCGCTACCCATCTTTTGCAAGCAGCATTGATGCAATTGTTTGGCAAACAGATAAAACAATCCGGTTCCTTAGTACACCCTGATTATTTACGGTTTGATTTTACCTA
>Ga0307428_1000660_pt1 | contig 20290 bp, 17 predicted proteins | sample SalMarWE160240MG_FD_202161 | JGI IMG/M metagenome (GOLD analysis project Ga0307428, IMG submission 202161) | Salt marsh sediment microbial communities from the Plum Island Ecosystem LTER, Massachusetts, United States - WE1603-240 | ecosystem: Environmental > Aquatic > Marine > Intertidal zone >...
AAGTTGTTCTTCGTTAATAGTCAAATCAATCATTTTATTTTTCTCCTTTATTTTAAAAATTCAACAAACGTATCTACTGCGCGATAAATAGATTCTAAATTGATATATTCATCATTTTGATGAGCCTGGGCAATATCACCGGGTCCAAAAATAATGAAAGGTATCTTCTTTTCCGGGATGATTGTTGCTCCATCAGTACAGTATTTGGTAACTATCACTTCCTTCATTCCGGCTGCCTGCAAAAACTTTTTTACATAAGGATTGTCTGAATTGGTAAAGATCGGAGAGTGATAGTTAAAAATCTCTTCCGTAAACCGCACCTTATGCCTTTTTGCAATCTCTTCACCGGTCTTTCTCACTAATTCTATTACTTTCTCTTTATCATCTTCTGAAATTAACCTAAAATCCAGCTGTATTTCCGAATAATTGGGGACAATGTTTACCTGTACTCCACCGTGAAACTGTCCTATATTCATTGAAACTTTTCCCCAAAAAGGGTCTGCTTCAAATATCTTCTCATATCTTTCGGTAATATTTACAACAAGTTCACTCCCCGGAATAATAGTATTTGCTCCTACCTCAGGAGTTGAACCGTGAGCAGATTTCCCGAAAAATTTAGCTCTCATCCATAATTCTCCTTTTTCCCCGGTAGATACCTGAAGATTGGAAGGTTCGGTGATAATAAGAAAATCTGTCCGGTCAAAATAACCCCCATCAACTAAATTCTTCGCACCTCTATATGCCCATTCTTCATCTGCGGTAAGAGCTAATTGAACTGTTTTTTTAGGTACAATCCCCCTTCTTTTTAAAAGTACCGCTGCGTAAAGGATGGCAGCTACCCCGCCTTTCATATCTGATGTTCCTATACCATACATTTTTTCGTTTTCAATCAATCCTTCAAAAACGGGTTTTGTCCAATCCTCTTCTTTTACCCCTACTGTATCCAAATGCCCGCAAAGGGTAATATTTCTTTCTTCCTTTCCTTCAATTTTCGCTATAACTGAACTCCTGCCTTCTTCCAAAGGAACTAACTCAGAGTGAATATTATTTTTTAAGAGATATTTCTTTATAAAATCAGCAATTTGATTTTCATTCCCCGGAGGATTTACGCTTTTAATCTGAATAAGACTCCGAAGAAGGTCAGTTATTTCTTTTTTCTCAGCATTATTCACTATTGGTTCATCGTCTCCTTTACTGCTTCTAAATTGGGATCTATTACCAGGGCTTCTCCTCCTGCTTTTTTAGCACTTTCTACATCCTTTAATCCGTTTCCCGTAACTAATACTACAATTTTATCTCCCTTAGAGATTTTTCCTTCCTTTAGCGCTTTTACCATGCCGGCAAAGGCGGTAGAGCCCGCTGGTTCAGCAAAAATCCCCTGTTTTGTGCCCAAATATTTAATCGCTTCAAGTATTTCCTTATCACTTACCGCCAAACCAAACCCCTTCGATTCTTTTATATCTCTTACTGCCATCAGACGATTCCTGGGAATCCCTACAGCAATGCTGTCTGCAATTGTATTCGGCTCCACAAATTTCACTTCACCATCACCATTTACCGCCTCGACAATCGGTTTACACCCTTCTGCCTGTACAGCAACCAGTTTAGGTAAATGGTCAATAAGGCCTAAGGAAAGCATATCCTTGTAAGCTTTGGCCACTCCGGAGATGATACAACCATCTCCTACCGGTACAAAAAGATAATCGGGTACTTCAAAATCCATCTGCTCAATAATTTCCAGGGCAACCGTCTTTTTCCCCTCTAGCATATAGGGATTAAAAGCGGTATTCCGGTTATACCAGCCAAATTCTCTGGTTGCTTCAATAGACAGATCAAAGGCCTCATCATAAGTACCTCTCACCGCAAAAACGGTTGAACCGAATACTAAAAGCTGGGCAATCTTGGCACTCGGCGCAGTTTGGGGAACAAAAATGTAACTCTTCAAACCTACTGAAGCAGCAGCTCCCGCAAGTGATGAGGCAGCATTACCGGTTGATGCACAGGTAATAATTTTTTCTCCTAATTCCCGAGCTTTTACAACGGCAATGGCAGACGGCCTATCTTTTAAAGAGGCAGTGGGATTCCTTCCGTCATCCTTAATCCAGAGATTTAACATCCCTAAATCTTCTCTTATTCTTTTCGCTTCATATAAAGGAGTCCAGCCAACTTTTGACGGACCTATTTTAACAGGATCATCCACCGGTAAAAGAGGCAGGTATCTCCACATCGAAAATTCCTTATTTCTTTCGAGGGCTTCCCAATTAAATTCATTTTTTATCCTAGAATAATCATAAATAACTTCTAAGACACCTTCGTCTCCACATTTCGGACAATTATATTTTACTTCATTTGAATCATATTCTGTTCCACACAATAAGCATTTTAATTTCTTTACATAACTCATATCCATTTTCCCTCCTTGGTATATGGAATTTCCAATAATCGTCCCTTTTTAGGGGTAGATATGGGTTCCCGTTTCGCCTTTTATTGCTTTCTCTAACGATTCCGGATTAGTAACTATTGCCTCTTTTCCTCCAGCTTCCAGAAATCTTACAATAGCTTGAATTTTGGGAAGCATACTTCCCTTGGCAAAATGTCCTTCCTCAATATATTTCTTGGCTTCTGCCACAGTTAATTTGTCCAGGGTAATCTGATTTGGTTTATTGAAATTTAAACACACTTTTTCTACTGCTGTAGAAATAATAAAGACATCTGCTTTAATATTTATAGCCAACAAACTCGAGGCATTATCTTTGTCAATAACTGCAGCAACGCCTTCAAGTTTTCCTTCATCATTGCGAAGTACGGGAATCCCGCCTCCACCAACACCGACTACGCTAAAGCCACTTTTTACCAATATCTCAATAGCATCCTGTTCAACAATTTCAACCGGCATAGGAGAAGGTACGACTCTTCTGTATCCTCTTCCTACATCATCAATAATAACCCAGTCAGGGTGTTCTTTTTGCAGTTCTTCTGCCCGTTCTTTGGTATAAAATGTCCCTATTGGTTTGGCAGGGTTTTGGAATGCAGGGTCTTTTTTATCTACCACTACCTGAGTCACTACTGTAGCTGTATTCTTATTAATACCTCTTTTTTTAAATTCGTTATAGAGTGCCTGCTGAATCTGATATCCAATGGCACCCTGGGTATCTGCTCCGCAATTAACCAAAGGTACTGTATGCATCCCTCCTGCTTCATGCGCAATTTCCGAACGTCTTAAAATAAACCCTACCTGAGGACCGTTCCCATGAGTAACCACCACATCATAACCTTGCTCAATCATTCCGGCAATATGTTTGGCTGTTTCACATACTGCATCATATTGATCTTCTACGCTTTCATGCTGCTTATCTTTAATGAGGGAGTTTCCTCCGATAGCTAATACTGCTAATTTACTCATTTTTTAACTCCATCCTTTCGAACATCTAATCTTTTTAAACAATATCATAAATGATAAATGTAATTTTTTAACTTTTAACATATTCAGCTGTTTCATAAAATATTCTATACTGATCTTCTAAGATTTAATTCTTATTATCTTTGATTAATGAATTTCCGCAAAAACTATATTAACTAAACTCTCTCTAGTTTTATTTACCACCCATGGTGAGTGTCATAACCGCTTTTGCCGTATGTAATCTATTTTCTGCTTCATCATAAACAATTGAATGAGGACCATCAATAACTGAATTTTCAACTTCATTTCCTCTGTCCGCTGGCAGCGCATGCATATACATTACATCTTTATTGGCAAGTTTCATCATTTCCTCTGTACATTTCCAAGTTTTGCATAACTCAAGTAAATCATCGACCACTTCATTTCCTTGATTAGTTACCCAACTTCCCCAATTTTTAGGTATAACTACATCTGCATCTCTATACGCTTCTTCCATATTATTTGTTATTGTTAATGTTCCACCATATTTTTCAGCATTTTCTTTAGCTTGTTTTATAGTCCAATCTGGCAAATCATACCCTTTCGGATAGGCAAGAGTTACATCCATTCCGTATCTTGGAAATAAAAGCACTTGGGTAAGCGGAACTGAAATTGGTTTCTTATGACTGGTTGCATAGGCCCATATAATAGATACTTTAGTACGTTTTAAATCTCCTATTTTTTCTTTCATGGTCATTAAATCAGCTATTCCCTGCATCGGATGATATAAATCACATTGCAAATTCATAATGGGAACTGTCGACCATTTTTCCATTTCTCTTAGGTATTTGTTTCCTGTTTCCCATACACAATTCCTACAAGCAATAGCATGACCAAATCTGGATAAAATAATAGCTGTATCCTTGGCTACTTCACCATGAGATATTTGCATAGTACTTGTATCAAGAAAATTACCATGACCACCTAACTGAGCGATCCCTGCTTCCATAGAGTTTCTGGTTCGGGTTGACTGCTCAAAAAACATTAAAAATATTGTCTTATATGGTAAATAAGGTGTTGCTGTACCCATGGCAAATTTTTTCTTTAAATCAAAAGAGACTTCAAGTAAGGTGTCTATTTCTCCTTTAGTCCAATCTTGAAGTGTAATAAAATGCTTACCTTTAAATATAGTTTGCATTAATTTGTTTCCTCCCTTAAAGATATTTTTTCATATTCTTTTATTTTTTCTAATATTTTTATAAAATTAAAACTTGTATAAGATTTACATCAATTAAAATTTATAAAGCCAAAGATGATCTACTTAATTTTAGTTTTTATCAACTTTCCATATCCTTTAGTTCCAACTATTCCTTTGTTCCTTTTGTATATTACTTCCCCGCGAACAATAGTCATGTAAATCTGTCCTGTTAATTCTTTTCCTGCAAGCGGAGAATATTTACCTTTACTTTCTAATTTTAATGGTTCTACCACCCATTTTTTATCTAAATCTACAATGGTGAAATCTGCATCACTCCCAACTTTTATTGTTCCTTTTTGAGGATAAAGTCCATATCTTTTGGCTGTATTTTCTGACATCAGTTTCTGAATCTCACTCAAGGTTAGCCTTCCTTGGTGATATCCGTAATGAAGCATGGTCGGAACGGCTAATTGTGTACCGGGTATACCTGCATAATTTTTCCAGATATTGGAAAATGATTTTTCCCCCGGATATTTTCCGGCGGCATGGTCGGTGCAGATAAAATCGACTGAACCATCTTTCAACCCTCTCCAAAGTTCTTCCCTATCCTCTTCTTTGCGTAAAGGTGGAGCAATTTTTAATATTGACCCCATCTTTTTAAAATCTTCTGCTGTAAAAATTAAATACTGAGGACAGGTTTCAGTAGTTGCATCCACTCCATGAGCTTTCGCCCACCGAATAATGTTTAATCCTTCTTTGGTAGAAAGGTGAACAATATGAAGTTTATTTCCAACTTTTTCAGTAATTCCCACTACAGACCATATTGCTTCCGGTTCTGCTTCATATGTCCTTCCTTCAGACCAACTCTCAGGGTCTTCTCTTCCCATCTCCTGCATAAGATAAGAATAATAATCTACCAGATAATAATCTTCAGCATGTACTGCACATACCAGATTTAATTCTTTCATTAATCTGAAGGCTTTATCCATATCAGGGACAGGCATTCTGGGATAGAGTTCCATTCCGGAAATGGTGTAAAATTTTACCCCAATAATGCCTCTATCTTTTAATTCTTTTAAACTTCTCTTATATTCTCCTGATTCAACCTGCTCGGGAGTTACTCCTCCCCAGAAAGCAAAATCCACATAAGCTTTTGGTTTTACTTTATTCAATTTGTAGTCAAAGTTTTTGCCATTAGTAACCGGGGGAATAGAAGTACATGGCATATCGATAATTGTGGTAATGCCACCGGCTGCCGCACTCCTGGTCCCGGTTTCGAAATCTTCTCTTTCGGTAAACCCGGGATCATCAAAATGAACATGAGGGTCAATAAAACCAGGGAATACTATATTTCCCTTTGCGTCAATTTCTTTTTCCACAGGGAGTAATGCCTCACCCTGTGGCACAATATCCTTTATCTTCCCTTTTTCAATATAAATATTTACCGTTTTTAATTGATTCTTTTCTACAATCCGGGCATTTTTAATCCTTATCATATTGTCTCCTCTTTATTTACCCATTTTAAATGAAATTATTTCAATTATAACATTATCTTATATATATTTAAAGGTAAAAACTATTCTTAAATCAACTCAAAAGAAAGACAATGAGGAACTGACCTATTCATTAAAAACTCACTTAAGTGGGATTAAAAACTTCGAGACCTGATGAATCGAGCCTCTACATTTGTTTTTCTTAATTTTATGAATAATCATTAATTCTTTAATCTAGTTTTTAAAGAATCGGAATCGGTAAAAAGGATAGAGTTGATACCGATTTTTTGAGCAGAAATGATATTTTCTTCAGTATCATCCACAAAGACTGTGTTTTCGGGCTTAATCCCTTCCTTATTTAAAATATGCCAGTAAAAATCCGGATCAGGTTTGGATATACCCATTAAGGTAGAGGCATAAACCTCATCGAAGATTTCATAACTACCTTGATTTAAAAGATAATAATAATGCGAATCTATAGTGTTAGTGCCACAAACAACCCTTGAATTACTTTTAAGCTGTTTTATTATATCCTTTGTTCCCTGGATTATTCCCGGGTTAAAAAACTTACCAAATAATTCTTCCTTTACTTTTTTACCATATCTCAAAGAAAATCTTACCCAAAATTCGTTACTGTCAATTTTTCCGTCAAGAAGTTTTCTAAAATTTTCACCGGAATAAATAAAAAAATTTTCTTCGGTAATTCCAAGATAACTGCTTATAACGGGAATATCATTAAAGTCACAACACAGGACGCCCCCCATATCAAAAATATAAAGTGTCTCCATAATTATCTTTATTATCCTTTCCTTGATGAATACAGGGCTGCCCCGCCCAGGAAATATTTAGATAGTTTAAAAAATACAATCAATATCGGAATGCTCGCCATAGCCGCGACTGCCATCATTGCCCCCTCATCAGTATGTTTTTCAGCCATAAATTTAACAATATATAAAGGTATGGTCTTCATCTCTTCACTCTGCACCACTAATAAGGGCCATAATAAATTATCCCATTGAGCTTTGAAAGTAAGAATGGCCAGAGTTGCTATAGCTGGAATACTGTTTGGTAAAATAATTGTTCTGAAAATCATTAGTTCGCTCGCTCCGTCTATTCTAGCTGCATCCAATATTTCATCAGGAAAAGTAATGAAAAATTGCCTCATTAAAAACACACCAAATGCATTTACTAAAAAAGGAGCTATTAATCCGGCATAAGAATCCTGAATTCCTAATTTAGTAGTAACTAAATAAAGAGGAATCATTATGGCTTCAAAGGGTATCATCATGGTGGCCATAATTAACATAAAAACCACGGCCCTGCCTTTGAAATAATATTTAGCCAGACCAAATCCGGCCAGAGCTGATAAAATTACCGTAGTAGCAGATACCATTGAAGCTACTATTAAGGAATTTAAAATATTTCTGATATAGGTAAAGCTTGCGTCATTACCTCTTATCCCCTGCCAATAATTCTGCCAATAGAAGCCTTTCGGGATCCAACGATAAGGCATTTTTAAGATATCATTTGCCGGCATTAGAGAGGCAGTAAACATAAATATTATAGGAGCAAGGATAAATAAAGCTGCAAGAATGAGAAACACCCAGATAAATATATCTATTATTAAGGATTGATGGTTAATCTTATTCTTCTTTCTTTGCAAGGTATAACTCATAAAAAATATTCTCCTTAATAACTGATTTCATCAGCCCGGGAAGTTTTAAATTGCACCCAGGTAAATAACATCATAATAACAAATAAAATAATACTCATCGCACTTGCTCTGCCAATCTGATGATCTCTTATGGCAGTATGATAAATATTTAAAGTGATTACATTTATCGGAGCTAACGGTGCTCCTCCTTGAGTAAATAAATATTGGGTACTGAAGGTTCTCAAACACTGAAGCATAGAGATAATAGAAACTAAAATAGTAGTAGGTTTCAAAAGAGGAAGAGTAATATACCAAAAATTTTTCCAATCATTTGCTCCATCTATTTTAGCAGCTTCATAGATACTTTGAGGAATCGATGCCAATCCTACAATAAAGATTATAGTGAAATAACCCACATATTTCCAAAAATAAACCAGCATAGTAGACATTTGAACCATGACTGAATTAGCCAGCCACTTATGGTCAATGCCGGGAGTGTTCATCATCAAATTTAGCCACTGATTACCCAGCCCCCTGGGGTCAAAGATTAATAGCCAGATTACCGCAGCCACTACGGATGACAAAACAGCCGGAGAATAATAAGCTATCTGAAAAAAATTCTGAAATCTCTTTCTGGACATTATAAAAATAGCAAATATGAGACTAAAAATCAAAAGGGGTATAAAAGTCCCCAGAGTAAAAACCACTGTAGCTCTCATAGAATCCCAGAAATCTGGAGATTTAAGAAGATAACTATAATTACCAAGCCCGATGAAATCAGGTGGTTTTAAGGATAACAGCTTTTTCTTGAATAGACTGGTATAAAGGGCATTAAAAATCGGATAGAAGCTAAAGAGGGAAAAAAAGATGAGTGTCGGAGTAACGAATATCCATCCCCAGCGGGCTTTTTTCCGTTCAATACTATAGCTTGATATCCGTTTGCTCATTAACTACACTCCTTCTGTGATAAAAACAGGGCTGAGCTAAATAATAACCCAGCCCTGTGGTTTCAACTAAACTATTATTCTTCGTCGAGTACTTCCTGAACTTTTCTCTTTAACGTTTTCAATGTATCCTCTGGTGAGATGCCGGCCAACATGACTGATTCTACTGCTTCTCTGATATGTGACTGAATTTTGGCACTATTCTCTCCATAATATACGATATGACCTTTGGCCATATCATTGGTAAACACATCGGAGTAAGGCATAGATTTATAGGTCTCTGAACTCATAAGTTCAACTGTAGGCTGGACAATATTGACTTTAGTCAGATATTCTTCGGAATGGCTGAGCATATAGGCAACAAATTTCCAGGCCATTTGCTGATTTTCCTTCGATTTCTGACCATTGACCATATAATAATGTCCATAATAGGCCGCAGGAACATCTTTTACCGCATCTTCGAATTTCGGGAAGGGAACAATCATCCATTCTTTGCTTTCATAAAAAGCAGGATTATCTGCGTTAATCCTTCCTACCTGATAAAGGCCGGTATTACACATGCCTATATCATTATTATCCATATTGAAAAGCTTTCTGGCATTGGTATAAGTAGGTGAACCGAGATTTCTACCGCTGGGACCCCATTCCTGCATAAATTTAAGAAATTTTAGCCAGGCTTCGTCATTAACAATGGCAGTTTTACCATCATCGCTAATCAACTGTCCTCCGAGCTGTTCAACCATAGGTACCATGGCTACAAGATAATAGGGGTATCTGAAGTCAAATCCTCTTCTGTTAAGAATTTCACCTTCGCGTATACATAACTTATCTGATACTTCCACCATTTCTTCCCAGGTTTTGGGATAATCCTTTTCAGGATCTAATCCAGCATCCCTAAATACTTTTTTGTTAATAAAGATACACCAATTAGTTAATTCTAATGGCAGTCCATAAAGTTGTCCTTTATAGGTTACCGGATCTAACACCCCAGGGATATAAGCATCGTAAACTGCCTGCAGACTGGGATAACCTGCCGCCTGAAAATCGAGAGGAGCAAGACGCTCATTGGCTATATAGGCATATTCATCTTCAATCGACATATTAAAGATATCCGGACCCTGATTTGCGGCAAACGCAGTCAAAATCAATTCCTGAATTTGACCTGAACCACTGGTAACTCTCTTAATGGTAACTCCCGGATTAGCCTGCTCAAATTCAGCAATATATCTATCTTCAATTTCCGTTCTATTCGGGTCTTCATGAGTCCAAAAAGTAATCTCCATAGCAGTAACTGAATTAACTGTCATAGACAGAAGAAGTACAAAAATAAAAATAGTGAATAACTTTTTCATAGATACAAACCTCCTTAAAAAATTAATATAGTAACTTTCTTCTTATTTCTTATTAACTAAATTCTTCCTTCACCTCCCTTCGTTAATTTTTTTAGGTTCCTTGTTTGTCAAGGGACGGTTCTTTGACAAAGTACAATGACTTTATAGACTCAAACTTTCTATATATTAACATATTCAACATAACCTAACAAATTCCTGCTTAAAATATTATATTTTTTTAATTTTTTAGAATCTCAAATCGGGAACCGATCTCAGAAAGGTTAGTTACGCCGATTCTCACCGGGAAAGAATAGCGATAATCTAATCCATCATCCGATAGGGGTATCCAGTAGTATACCTCCCCAAAATATGTAAAATATTCTAAAGCAGAGGGAGATATATCTACGAAACTTTTCTGATGTAGCAGAGAAGATTCTATATTTTATTGACGAAGTGTACAATAGGAAGAGGTTGCATTCATCTATAGGCTATCGGCCTCCAGAGAAATACGAGAAGTTATTGGCAAAGAATAGCTCTCGGGAATGCATGGTGTGTTAAGACTTAAAGTGTCTAGCCTGAGGGGTTCACTCCAAATGAAACCTCTCACGTCTTCAGTCACGCCATTCCCTGGACGATATCAGACCCAACCCGTTCTTATACTTCTTGTACAACTTCGCATATACATCGGTGAACTCTTTTCGTGGAAAAAATGATGCATCTGTTCCACTAAATATACCAACGGCTTCTTCGAGGGAGCCATACATACCTGTGGCCAGACCTGCTACGATGGCCGCCCCAACAGTGCCCGATTCCCGATGCTGGACACGATGGACCGGACGTTGAAGGATATCCGCCTTGATCTGTAGCCAGAGGTCGGAACGGCTTCCTCCTCCGGTGGCCCGTACACTAGTAATGGATAATCCGTTTTTTGAAAGCTCTTCGAAGGCTTCCAGGAAAAACATTGATTCACCCTCAAGCAGAGCACGATACAGCGCCCCTCTACCGGTTCCCGTACCGATACCAAAAAAGCATCCTCTTCCCTCTGGAAGAAACACTGGAGCTCCTGAAGGTTCGAGAAAAGGGAGGAATACCACATTTCCCGGTTTATTGGGGGCTTCGTCTGTAAGGCTGTTAAGGATCTCCCGCTCAGAAGCACCTTCTTTAATAAGATCCTGTGTGAACGCTTGCATAAACCAAGTCTGTACCGACCCACCTTGATTATAGATAAACGTCACGTATTTCCCCGGCACCGTATGATGCTCAATGCCCAGTTTGAGACCAAGCATCAAATCGGGGTCGGGTATGTCATCAAATACAAGCGTCGTGCATTCAAACGTACCTATGCCTGTGACTGAACTCCCACCAGAAATCGCTCCTGCTCCGAGTGCGTTCATGCATTGGTCATGACCACCTGAGATAACCAGAACATCCTCAGGGAATCCCAGGGATGCCGAGATTTCTTTCTTCACATAACCCATGGTGATCCCGGAAGGGATGAGATCAGCCAGAACCCTCCGCTCAACCCCTCCTACCTCAAGAAGCTCATCTGACCACTTCTCTTTCCAGAGGTCGAACAACAGTGTTCGGTTTGCGTGACCGTAGGTCGTTGCGGCTTCTCCAGTGAGTTGAAACGTTAGGAAGTCTGACCAGTTGAGGTATTTCCATACTTTCGTGTTGAAATCGGGAGCAGACTCCCGATACCAGACAAGTTTTGGATAAGAATAGGAATACCCAAGGATATTGGGATTAATCTTATAGAAAGCCTTCTGACCAATCTTATTGAACCGTTCGACAGCATACTTGCCTCGTTGGTCATGGGAAAAGATGCTGGGGCCCAGGATTTCTCCGTGGGATGAGACTGGCACCATGGCCTCAGAAAAGGATCCGAACGATACAGCCTTGAGCGGATCATGAAGATATCTGTTATCTGAACCGGCTCTTTTGACTACAGTCCGCATCACTGTATAGACAGCATCTAAAACTTGTCTACTATCTAGTTCAAACTCCCCTGGTCCTGGCATGGTGACGCTGTATGTGGTTGACTCGGTGGAGATCAGCATGCCATCTACTGAATAAACAGCAACTTTACACCCCGAGCTCCCAATATCAACTCCCATCAAACTCATCGCGTTCTCCTTCCTGTTGAATTCTGCAATTACTTCACCGATTCTGCAGGTGTGGAAAGCAAGGAGGCCGTTCCTTCAATTCCCAAGGCAGCAACCAGTTCCCTTACCTTGGTGTATGCAGCATCCTGGGCCTTTTGTTCCGATTCCGACATGAGAGCCTCATATGGTTGCCTGATATCTGTGCCAATATTGAGTTTTGCAATACCGTGTTGGAATGCATCTTTCAGATACGGAAGGGCGATCCCTGAGCCTCCATGAAGAACCAGAGGGATTCTGAGACGTTCATCAATTTCTATCAACCGACCGATATGTAACCGAGCAACGATTTTCTTCTGACTCCGAGTAGTAGGTGCAATGGCACCGTGCACGCTGCCTACCGCTACAGACAACCAGTCGACTGCCGTTTCTCGTACAAACTGTTCGGCGTCATCGGGATTGGTGAACCCTTTGCCTGTTGCGAACAGTTCCTCATAATTGGGCATCGGACCCGATTCGTGTCCCATCACAGTTCCTAATTCCGCCTCAACCGGGACATCGTTGCAATGTGCGAGAGCGACAACCTCCCGGACAGCAGCGATGTTTTCGGATAGAGTCAAACGCGATCCATCGACCATGACAGATGTATACCCTGCTCCAATAGCTCTGGAAATATCGTCAAGATAATCGACCAGTTTGTGATCTTCATCGATAACTGGCACATGGTCCAAATGCAGACGAGTCACCCGGGAATCGCTGCAACGATGGTATTCCTCCGCCACAACCTCCAAACTGCCTGACGAAAATTTCACCCACTCGAGTCTTGCAACAGTTATCAAACCAAAGGTATCGGAGTCTTGCAAAGCTTTTACAACAGGCTTTATCATCGGGATATAAGGCATATTGAAGGCGGGTATGACCAGATGTTTTTCGTATGCCCTCTCCATAATGGACTTGATTGCAGACATGATTATCCTCCGTATGGTTGTACATAGTAATGTCAAAAATAATTTACTAATTTTCTCTTAAACTCTTTATTCTAAAATGTTTTATTGACGTTGACTTGTCTCCCTCCTACTTTTTTTTAGTAGGATTTAAGAAATCTACCCCAAAAAGGAGGTAAGCCAATGATTCATAGCCAATCTATCACATACCCCTATAAGGATGTTAACCATGGAGCAGAAAAAGGCCGTAACCAGAGAATTAAAAGATATAGAAGAATATGGGGATCATATTTATCCTATGATCTCTATATTCTAGCTACTGGCTAAGACCTCTAAGTGTACAGTTTGAAGGGTGTATTTTAATTTATTTTGCCTAATGTTTTCATGGTATCCTTCAAAGACTTATATGCTTTCTTGTATTCTATAAAATACTGATCATATATCTTTTTTGCCTTTTTATCGGGATAAATCGTTCTATCGAATCGCACCCAATCCTTTATCCTTTCGTATGAATCTAAAACCCCTGTCCCAACTCCAGCCAATAAGGCGTCTCCATAAGGAGCCTCCACATTTTGGGCGAGGGTTTTTATGGGATATCCGGTTACATCCGAAAACATCTTCATCCACAATGGAGATCTGGTTGCCCCTCCTACCATAATACAATCATCTGCTAATTCTAACCCACTTTCCAATCCTGCTTCTATATTGTGGCGCAAAGAATAAGCCACTCCTTCTAAAATTGCCCGATAAAGATGTTTCTTGGTATGGTATAAGGTTAGACCTATGATAGTCCCCTTGGCATCAGGGTCCCAGATAGGTGAACGTTCACCCATAAAATAGGGTAATAATAAAAGCCCCTCTGAACCGGGTGGGATATTTGCTGCCTCTTCATCTAAGAGTTTATAGGCCGATATATTCAATTCTTTTTCAGCTGCCATCTCTTTTTCTCCGAATTGATCTCTAAACCATCTAACGATACCACCTGCTGTTGCCGCTCCACCAAAAGTATATATCATTTCATCATCGTAAGCCACATAAGGAAAACTGACTAATTTAGGAGACAGATGTTGTCCTTTATGAACGACCCCCCAGCATATAGAGGTTCCGGCCATAGCAACATGACTTTTTTCTTCTAGGACACCGGCACTTAAAGAAGCCACCGGGGCATCTATGCCTCCGGCTACCACCGGTGTTCCTTCCAACAAGCCGCACAATTTAGAGGATTCTTTGGTTATTTTACCTACAATATCAGCAGATTTTACAATTTGCTGTGGTAACATGGATATGGGGATATCGAGTATGTTACACATCTCTTTTGACCAGGTTCTTTTTTTAATATCAAAGACTCCTCCAATATTGCCCGCTGATGAAAAGTCAGTAGTGTTTTCTCCAGTTAATTTGTATATGACATAGTCTTTAGGGGTTATAAACTGGAATATCTTTTTCCAATTATCCGGTTCATTATTCTTAATCCACATCATCTTGGTAAATCCATAGTAAGAATCAACATAATTACCGGTAATTTCAAATATCTTATCTTTATCAACGTTTTCCTTTACCCATTGTACTTCATCCGTTGCCCGCCTATCCATCCATATAAGGCAAGGTCTTATGGGATTCATATCTTTATCAACGGGGATACCCGAGCCGCCATAAAGTCCACTCAAGGCAATCCCGGCGATATCAGATAGTTTCACTTTTGATTTCGCTATTGTTTCTTTGATGGTATCAAAGGTAGCTTTTACCCATACATCCGGCCATTGTTCTGCCCAGGAAGGTTTTGGCTTTATTACATCATATTCTGAAAATGCAGAAGAGATTATTTTACCATCAGGATTTACCAGTACCGTTTTTGTACCTTGCGTACCTATATCTGTACCTAAAAGATATTTGTTATGCATATTTTTATCTCCTTTATTGCCCATATTTTTCAACATAGTTTTTATGAAGTATATTTACCATAGACTCTGGGATAGATTGAGGTTCTCCCAGAATTTTAGCCATGATTAGAGTTTTTGCACTTTCTTCTAAAAATATTGCAGCTTTTAAAGCCTCATTAACACTTGTACCTACAGTAAAAGGTCCGTGATTTTTCATTATGATAGCTTTTGAGTTACCGATCTTCCTGACAATTTCTTTGCCTATCTCTTCTTCTCCTATCAGTACAAGTTCCCCCACAGGTATATTACAGCCAAAGAAATCTGCCATAGCGGTAAGGCAAACTGGAATTGGCTTACCTGTAGCCGCAAAAGCACTGGCATAAGTGGAATGTGTATGGATTACAGATACAACATCAGGCATATTTCTGTAAACGTAAAGATGGGTTGCCATATCTACAGAAGGCTTTAAATTTCCTTCTATGATATTGCCATTTAGATCGACAATTACCAAATTATCGGGTGACAATTTGTCGTAAGACACTCCACTCGGTTTAATAACAACAAGATTGGTTTTAGGATCCCGAGCACTTACGTTTCCGGATGTCCACATAACTAAATTATTTTCCATAAGGTTCATATGCGCCTTGTATACTTCCTTTTTTAGATTCTCCAACATGCTCTCATCGTCCTCCCAACATAATTTTTCTCATACATTAATATAATTAAATACAAATTAAATTTCTTTGTAAAAATACTTTTTGTAAATTTTACCTTATTTCTGGAATGTTTTACAAGAGCTTCTTATAATAAGCTCCGGCTGATACACAAAACACGGTTTCCCTGCCTTCCCATTAATCATATCCACTATCATGCGAGCAACCCGTTTGCCCATCTCTTCTTTTGGATGTTTAATAGTGGTTAATTTTACCTCAGTAGCAACCGCTAAATTTGAATTGTCGTATCCTACTAATGAAATATCTTCGGGAATCTTTAAGTTACTACGACGAATAGCTTCCATAATCTGAATAGCTATTTGGTCATTATAACAAACAATAGCAGTTGGTCGATTTTTCTTTTTCAACAAGTTCATAGTAAAATTGTATGGATAAGAAAACATCTGCTCAGTTTTATAACTGCCTAAAAATTCATTATTAACAGTAACATTATATTTCTTTAAAGCAGACAAAAACCCGGCCTGTCGTCTTATACCTTGTAAATCATCAGATAAAAATATTCCGGCTATATCTTTATGTCCTAGCTTTAATAAATATTGTGCAGCAATAAAACCACCTTTTTCGTCATCCATAATTACATAGGCAGAATCTAAATCAGGATAGGTGGCATGTAATAGTATATACGGGATATTGCGTTTATCTAATTCCTGAAAGTATTTTTTATTGATATTTGGTTTAGCACTTTTTGTCGGCTCCACAATTATACCAGATATATCTTGTTCTAAGAATCTTTTCATACATTCTTCTTCTTTGCGTTTATCATTGCCTGTACTGGCAATACTAAAGGAAAAACCTGATTCACACAATGTTTCCTCAATGCCTCTAAGAATATAGGGAAAAATATAGTTAGAAATATAGGTGGTTAGAACAGCTATTTTCTGCTCTTTTTTACTTCCTCTGTAAGCGCAAAAAGTCCCTTTCCCCTGTTCTCTATATATCCATCCTTCATTTTCCAACTCACTAAAAGAATGACGAACAGTATATCTGCTTATTTTAAACTGACGGACAAGATCACTTTCTGAAGGCAACTTTTGCGCCGGAATAATATCTCCATTTTGAATCATCTGCTTTAGGTATTCTTTTAGTTGATAATATTTTGGTAAATACTTATCGGGTTTTATCATTTTTACTTTTCTCCAAATTAATAAAAATAATTGTATATTCTATTTTTCTACTTCATCACTTTTAAGAGCTCAAATATTTGCTATTCATACTTAGAATATTTTTAACTTTAAAATTTAGGCAAATGGATTTTCGTTTCTATATAGTCGATTTGAAGGTTGATTAAAAGCTACATCATTTATACCTAACATTTTCATAGCTTCAAATAAAATCTTTCCTACATGTTTAAATGCTACACCGGTATGATGAGGAAATCTTTTTGCAATAAGTATATGACGATAGAACCTGGCCATTTCTTTAACCGCAAATACACCAATTCCTCCAAAGGATTTCGGATTTATATCAAGCACTTCACCTTGAGCAATATAACTCCTCAATTCATAATCAGTTGTACCTTGCAGTCTAAACAGTGTAATATCTCCGGGAATTATGGTTCCTTCAAGGGTGCCTCTGGAAATATCAGGATCTTTATTTGGCTCAAGCAATCCATGCATAATTAGCTGGTATTTCATTTCAGCATTCTTTATATAACAAATAGGAGTATTTCCACAATGGAACCCCATAAATAGGTCGTTTAGTTTATAATTCTCTACCTTTTCCCTATTTTCTTCATACATATCCTTCGGTACTGTATTGTTTATATCAAGTAATGTAGCCGGTAAATTAGTAGCCAGAGTAATGATATATTCACTTAATGCTCCATATATGTCTGTTTCGCAAGATATAGGTATTCCTCTCATAGCAAACCTTGAATTCACATAACAAGGCACAAATCTAAATTGAGTTTGGAAAGCAGGCCAACACTTATTAGCAAAGATCGCAAATTCAGATGCACCAAGGTTTTGCTCCATCCAATCTTTCAATGTGAGCTCATACTGTGCAAGTTTGGGCAGTATTCCTGAATATCTGTTTCCATCACCCAATTCTTTTTCCATATTTTTAACTACTTCTGATATCCTTGAATCATTTTTATGATGATTAAAAGCTTCGAAAAGATCTAACTCTGAATTTTCCATTATTTCTATACCTAAATCATACAGAGGTTTTATAGGCGCATTACACGCAAGGAAATCCTGAGGCCTTGGCCCAAAGCTTATTATCTTGAGTTTTTTAAGCCCAAGTAATATTCTAGCGATATTTTCAAAATCCAATATCATTTCTGATATTTCTTCAGCTGTACCAACAGGATATTCAGGAATATAAGGGTTTAATTTTCTTAGTTCCAGATTATATGAAGCGTTCAGCATGCCGCAGTATGCATCTCCGCGACCACTTACTAAATTCTCTCCGGTTTCTTCTGCCGCAGCAACAAAGATAGTAGGTCCTGAGAACTTTTGAGCAAGCATTGTTTCTGGGCCTTCAGGACCAAAATTACCCAGATATATCACTAAAGCATTTATCCCGAGCTGTATTAAATCTTCTAAGACCTTTAAAACATCTTTTTCGTTTTCAACAACTGTCTTAATTTCCTTAATCAAAATTCCCTTTTTGCTGCATACCTTCATAACAGCTTCTCTCCTATTTTTACTAAGTTCAATAGAAAAACAATCACGACTTACCGTAACTATCCCAAGTTTTACTTCAGGAATATTAATCATTTAAATCCCCCCTTGAAATATTGATAATCCTATAATGGCCTTTAATACAAATCTCTAACAGTCCGGACATTTTAAGCTGAACCTGAAAAAATTCTGGTTCTTTAGGTAGTTTAAATTCATATAACCTTTTTTGCTTCATAATATTACTTTACCTATACCTGGTGTTTATAACCTTGTTTTCTTCTCTTTGCCAGGGTATGAATGATGACCGAGACAATAATTAATACCCCGCAAATAAATTGTGTCCAAAAGCCAGAAAGCCCTGCAGCCACAATACCTGCTTCTAAAGAACCAATAATAAAAGCACCAATAAAAGTACCCTCGATGCTGGCTTCTCCACCGAACATAGAAGTGCCGCCTATAAAAGTAGCAGCCATTACCATCATCAAATATCCTTCTCCCATGGTTGGCCACCAGGTTCTCATTCGGTAACAACTCAGTATCCCGGCAAAGGAAGCTATGACTCCCATTAATATAAAAACCATTATTTTTGTTCTTTTTACATTAACGCCCATCATTCCCGCAGCTTCCTGATTATCGCCTAAAAATAATACGTGCTCACCAAACCTATGTCTCAAAAGCAAGAAATAGAAAAAAATTGCTATACCTGCAAACCAAATTGACTGCACAGGAATTACCCATAACTTTTCTGCGAATATTTTATAGGAAATAGCTTTATCTAATGCTATCGTTCTGGCTAAACCATTCGATATAATATTACTGAAGCCCCTGATTAAAAATTGCATACCCAAGGTAGCTACAATGGATGGAATACCTATTGATGTAACTAATGTTCCGTTTATAAACCCAACTATCACACCGGATAAAAGGCTACATATTATGGCTAATATAACGCTGTTGGTAGCCTTAAATGTAATGGCAAAAATAAAGCCTGATAAAGCCATCACTGAGGGAAAGGAAAGATCTATTTCACCCATAGCAAGTACAAAAGTTAAACCGAGAGCCATTACTCCCATAATAGGAACTGTAGATAAAAACGATTGATAAATTCTTCCTTTAAGGAAAACTTCAGGGCTGGTAATCATAAATAATCCAAAAATACTGACCGCCATAATTAACAATGCAATTTGAGATTTGTATCTAGTAGTTTTTTTTACTTTGGAATTTGTTTCTAAATTATCCATATTATAATACCCTCTCACCTTGATTAATTTGTGTGCTTGACTTAGTATATCTAATCAATTCCTCACTAAGTTCCTCTAAAGATAAATCTTTACGATTATAAGCACCCACTATATTGCCTCGGTCAATGGCTACAAAACGATCAGAAACCGGATAAACATTTGCAATATTGTGGGAAATATAAATGCAAGACTTTCCTTTATCCTTAATATTTTGGATAAACTTCAAGACTTTTTTTACTTCTTGTAATGATAAAGCCATAGTCGGTTCATCTAAAATAACCAGGTCTGCTTCAAAATACATGGCTCTAGATATGGCAACCCCTTGCCTTTCGCCACCAGATAAGGTTTTAATAACCGAATCAGCACTGACACCTATTCCTCTAAATTTCATCAAATCATGCATAATTTTATTTGTTTCTTCTTTTTCTTTTTTTATATTAAGAAAACCCAGTTTATTAGTAATTTGCCTACCAACAAAAACATTTCTCCATAAAGTTTGCTTATCTGCAAGAGCTTTTTCTTGATATACGGTTTCTACGCCCAGATGATGAGCCATCTTTACAGAATATTTTTTAGGATCAATTTTTACACCTCTAATATACATTTCCCCATCATCAAAAGAATGCACTCCGGAAATAATTTTAATCAAAGTCGATTTACCTGCACCATTATCACCTAAAATCCCTACAACTTCATTAAACCCCACTTCAAAATCTATACCCTTCAAAGCTACAACCCCATCATAGGACTTATATATATTTTTCAT
>Ga0307428_1000661_pt1 | contig 20268 bp, 17 predicted proteins | sample SalMarWE160240MG_FD_202161 | JGI IMG/M metagenome (GOLD analysis project Ga0307428, IMG submission 202161) | Salt marsh sediment microbial communities from the Plum Island Ecosystem LTER, Massachusetts, United States - WE1603-240 | ecosystem: Environmental > Aquatic > Marine > Intertidal zone >...
ATCCGGGCACACTATGGTTTGTTACCTCCCCATATTCCGGATATACTAATCATCCAAACCGGTTAATTGATGATAGGAGACTTTCACTCCATTAGATTCTCAGCCTTGACGGCTGCTCCAGATTGCCACGCTCCCTGTGGTCGCTCGCAATGACAGAAAAGTACAAAAAGTTATTAATTTTAAATTAAAGAATATCATTTACGTTTGAGTTCTCTCTTAGTTGTAATTTGTATTTCTTTCTAACTGAATTTAAATAATTTATACATTCATCGGTCTTATAATTAGGATAGGTATACTCGCAAGTAACAAATGATTTGTTTATAAATCTAAGAGTAATTTCAGCATATATTCCTTGATTAAGATAAATTCTGGATGGTCCATTTTTAGTACTGGCCAGAATATATTTATCCAGGGTAATATATCCCGGATCAATATTTATTTTTCGTTTATGGTGGGTTATATTATTTTTAATATTTTCGTTCTTAAAATTATTTTCTATACTATTAGTTATTATTTTAATTTCCGTAAGTTCATCTTGTCTAATCAGAGTGCAAAAGGAAAATAATTTTTGTACTAAATTTTTACCAAATTCCTTTTCGTAATAATCTGTAAAATCAAAAGGCTGAACGCTGCTCTCGATATCAACTTCTCCAAACCTTTTTATTAATTCCTCTCTATATTGACTAAATAGACATTTATCAGAGGTAAACATACTTATTATAAGTTTGGCTGGTTTTGGCATAAATATCTTTCCCACAGTTTTAATATATTCCTAAATGTTCTGTTTTTATGTTAAATTTCTATACCCTGCATAGCAGTTGCTCGAATAGCAGGGTATATCTAAAAAATATTAAATATTTTGTGCAGGGTTAAAATTATATTTTAGAAGGTAATTATCAATAGTTCCCTTACTAATTTCAATTATTTCATCATCATAATATGCTTCAATTTTAGTCGGATATTCAGTTATAATTTCTAAAGTTTGGTCAGTTTCCCAAAAGTATTCTTCTCCGTTAAATAATATTCCTTCAAAAATTATATTATCTTCGGAAATAATTTTTAACCAAGTTCTGTCATTGGCTATTAATTTTAGAATAGGTAATTTTTCGGCTAAAACACTCTCCTGTGTTGGATATTCTGAAGTAATAGCTTCTGCTTCCGATTCAATAAGTTCTTCGGTTAAAGTGCTTATATCGTCTGCTTTTTCCTCAACATTTATGCCAGTTTCATTTTCTATTTCAGGTGAAGGAACCGGAAAATTCTGGGCTTCTCTAAGCGAACGATTTAATAAAAATAATCCAATAAAGATTATAAGGACAAAACTGGTTAAATAAACATACTTAATAGGAAAAGAAAATCTCTTTCTCCCAAATACAGATTTATCCCTTCTTTTAAGGTAGATATTTTTTTTCTTGGTTTCTTCTAAATCAACCTTCTGTTTTTCTAAATTATTATAAGTTTGAATTATCTGATTAATATTTTCTTCATCTATGCCCAGATATTTACTATAATTTCTCAAATATCCAATAAGATAAGTTTTGCCAGGAATTGCATCTATATTGCCTTCTTCAAGTGCTTGCAAATATTTTTTACGTATCCTTAAATCTTTTTCTACCTCAATTAAAGAAATTCCTCTTGCTTCCCTTCTCTCTCTTAAGAAATTTCCAATATCTTTCATTTGATTAAATTCTTCTCCTTTTTGGAAATTGTATTATTTTTTATATTATATACCTAAAACATTTATTGGTCGAGTTATTCCAAATATTTTTTAATTTTTATCCTATTTCTTTTTCGTAAGGAATTCCATCAGCTGCCGGAGGAATGGCTCTTCCAATGGCACTTACTAATACGAAAATTGCCAATAAGTAAGGAACCATGTGTATAAATTGAACCGGAATAGCAAGAACACCTTGCAACCTCATAGCCAAAGCTTCACCAACTCCAAAAAGAAGAGCAGCACCGGCAGTTCCAAGGGGAGTCCATTTTCCAAAAATCATGGCTGCCAAAGCGATAAAGCCCCTACCTCCACTCATTTCTTTGACAAAAAAATGAGCTTGCTCTAAAGATAAAAAAGAACCGGCTAATCCGGCAAGTGCCCCGGAGGTCATTACTGCCATATATCTCATTTTAATAATATTTACTCCCATAGTATCAGCGGCCTGAGGATATTCTCCCACAGATCTTAATCTTAACCCAAAAGGTGTTTTAAATAAAATTAAGTGCGCCAATATAAAAGTAATAATAGTTAAATAAACCAAAGGGGAATGATGAGCAAACATAACAATAATATTTCTTACAAATGTTGAGCCTTCTCCTATATTGGGGAGAGGCATTCCCCAAATTGGCAAATTTCTTTTAACCATAATTTGGGTTTCACCAAATAAAAGCCAACTAAAAAATACAGTGATTCCACTGGCGAATAAATTAATAGCCACACCGCTTACTATCTGGTTAGCTTTAAAAGTAATACAGGTAACAGCATGTATTAATCCTAATAAAATACCTACCAGGATTGCTCCTAAGACTCCCGCCCAGGGATTTTGAGTAAAATTAGTAACTGCGACTGCTGTAAAGGCACCGGTTAATATCATACCCTCTAATCCGATATTAATTACTCCTGACCTTTCTGAAAATACTCCTCCCAAACCGGCTAAAGCTAAAGGTACAGCTACCCTGATAGATGAGGCAACAAACTGGGCATTAAAAATATCACCAAACATTATAGTATTTTCCTCCTTTGGCGAATTAATCTCTTCACTACTTCATCACTGATTACTACAAAAATTACTATAACAGCTTGTAATATCATAATAAGTTCCCGAGGTATTCTTCCTGCGGTAAATATATTAACTATAGCTCCACCGTAATTTAAAATACCAAATAAAATAGCGGCTAAAACCACTCCCAGGGGGTGATTTTTACCTAAAAGTGCCACAGCAATTCCGTTAAATCCTAATCCGGTAAATATTTCTGGTCTCCAGCGATATTTATAGCCCATTACCTCATTAGTTCCTACTAAACCGGCAAAAGCACCGCTTATAACCATAGCTAATACAATATTTTTTGCCACACTTATTCCGCCATATTCAGCAGCTAAAGGGCTATAGCCGACTGCTCTTATTTCGTAGCCTAAATTTGTTTTCCATAAAATATAGTAAGCAAATATGGCTACTCCTACAGCAATTAAAAAAGACATATTTACTTGATTATAGGCAGGGAAATCTATATTCAAAAACTTAAAAATAGTATAAAGTCGGGGAAGTCGGGCAGCTTCAGCAATTTCACTGGTATGTGGAATCATCTGTTTTACGCCGGCTGCTATCATTTCTTCAGTCGGTGGTGCTTTAAATTTTAAAACAAGAAAGAAAGTTAAAGAGGCAGCTATCCAGTTCATCATAATAGTAACAATAACTTCGTGTACCCCTGTTTTGGCTTTTAATATTCCGGGAACAGCTGCCCATAGAGCACCTCCAGCAGCTGCACTTAATATGCATAGTGGAATAAGTATAAAAGCAGGCAAATTAGTAAAGGTAAATCCAACCCAGGTAGCAAGAAAACTTCCTATATACATTTGTCCTTCCCCGCCTATATTAAATAAACCACAGCGGAAAGCGAAAGCGACTGTTAGCCCGGTAAATATTAAGGGGGTTGCTCTGAACAGTACATTACCCCAGCCATCTCTGTTGCCAATAGCGTGGCTAAAAAGTAGTTTATAGACATCAATAGGGTTTTCCCCAATTAATATAATAACAATCGCACCTACTAATAAAGCGAGCACTACCGCAATTAAAGGAGTAATTTTTTCTAAAAGGGTATAATAGTCAAATTTTTTAATACTTTTCAAATTTATCTTCCTCTATAAACTACCTGGCCTTGGATAATTTTTTATTTGTAGTAGAGCCAGTCATTAATAAACCTATTTCGTTTTCGTCTGTTTTTTTCGGATCCAAGATATCTACTATTTCGCCTTCATATATAACAGCAATGCGGTCAGATAGAGATAAAATCTCTTCTAAATCAGCCGAAATTAGTAAAATTGCTTTTCCTTTATCTCTTTCATTTAATATTTGCTGGTGCACAAACTCAATAGAGCCTACATCTAATCCCCGAGTTGGTTGAGCGGCAATTAAAAGCTTTGGTTCTCCGTATAATTCACGGGCGACAATAACCTTCTGTTGGTTGCCTCCGGATAAAGATTTTAAAAAATTATCTTTATCGGAAGGCCGTATATCAAAATCTTTTATTAAATTATTAGCGTGGTTATTAATTGCGGTAAAGTTTAAGGCTAAACCTTTATTAAAAGGTGAACGATAATGGCTTCCTAAAATTAAATTTTCGGCAACCGTATAATTTGAAATAATTCCGCGTTGTCTCCTATCTTCAGGGATGTGAGCAATTCTATCTTCTCTAATACTTCGGGGAGAATAATTAGTAATATCCTGGTCATATAAAAATATTTTACCGCTTGATGCCGGACGAAGTCCGGTAATAACTTCTACTAACTCGGTCTGTCCATTTCCTTCCACGCCGGCAAATCCTAATATCTCTCCTTCCTTTATTTCGAAAGAGATGTCCTTTACAGCTGGTAATCCTTTGTTGTTAAGCGCTTTTAATTTTTCTACTTTTAAAGTTGTCTTCCCAGGTCTATGAGGTTTTTTTTCGATATCAAAAATAACCTTTCTGCCTACCATCATACTGGCGATTTCCTCTTGATTGGTATCTTTGGTATCTTTTACTCCTACTACCTTTCCTCTTCTCATTACAGTTACCCGGTCGGAGAGAGCCTTTACTTCATTCAATTTATGAGTAATAAAAATAATAGTTTTACCCTGTTTTTTTAGCGATTTAAGTATTTCGAATAATTCTTCTACTTCCTGGGGGGTTAATACCGCAGTGGGTTCATCCATCACCAAGATCTCTGCTCCTCGATAAAGGACTTTAATAATCTCTACTCTCTGCTGAATTCCCACAGAAATACTTTCGATTTTTGCCTTGGGATCAATTTTAAAACCCATGCTTTCAGATAATTCTTCAACTCTCTTAGTTGCATTTTCCATATCTATGAAAATATTATTTTTTTTAGGCTCCATACCCAGGATAATATTTTCTGTAACAGTTAAAGGCGGAACTAACATAAAATGCTGATGAACCATGCCAATCTTTAAATTGATAGCAACGTTCGGATTGGCGATATTAACTTTTTCTCCATTTACAAAGATTTTACCGGAATCAGCCTGGTATAGTCCATACAAGATACTCATCAAGGTTGATTTACCGGCTCCATTTTCGCCAACCAGAGCATGTATTTCTCCCTTGTAGACTTTAAAATCTACATTATCATTAGCAACTACAAGGGGGAATCGTTTGGTGATATCCTTCATCTCTAAAGCAATCTCAGGCAATTGATCAGTCCTCCTTCGATAATTTACACTTAATTTTAATATATTGGAGGTATTCATGCAATAATGAACACCTCCAATATATGTAGAAATATGCTATTTAGTTACTCGGTGGGAACAACAATCTCTCCACTTATAATTTTAGCCTTTGCTTCTTCTACACGGGCTATCATTTCTGCAGATACAAGATCTTCATTGTACTTATCGATAGCATAACCAACTCCGGCATAGGTTACATCTCCAATGGTAACGGTTCTATCTAAACCAAATACTTCAATACCGCCTTTGAAGGTTCCTTCAACCGCTGCTTTAATGGCAAGATATACTGAAACGTCAACTTGCTTTAACATACTGGTTAGACCAAAACTTTCTCCGGTTTCCTCGATATATCCCATAAAGTTCTGATTGGAGTCTACTCCGATTACAAATCTTTTTCTTTCTTTAGCTGCTTCAAATACTCCGGCTCCGGTTAGACCCGAAGCATGATAGACAACCCATGCTCCGTTATCGTATTGTGACAAAGCCAATTCTTTACCTTTTACCGGATCAGCAAAAGCGATGGGAGTATCACCGGCATAGGCAGAAAGAATTTTACATTCAGGATAGACATAATGAACCCCGGCTATATAGCCTGCTTCAAATCCTTTAATCAGTGCAATAGACATTCCGCCTACAAATCCGACCGTGTCTTTTCCATCTTCCTGTGCTTTCATACCGGCAATCATGCCCACCAGGAAAGAAGCCTGAGGTGTTGGAAACAAACAAGACACTACATTAGGTTTATCGGGGATAAATCCATCAATAATGATAAATTTAGTATCGGGGAACTCATCAGCTACGGTATATATGGCATCCTGAAATAAAAATCCTACTCCGACTACTACATCATAACCTATACTTGCTAACATTCTTAAATTTATTTCTCGGTCTGCAGCTGCTCCTGGCTCTAATTCGATACGTTTAATATCAAAATCAGCTGCTGCCCACGCCAAACCCCGGGATGCTGAATCATTAAATGATTTATCTCCTTTTCCACCGATATCAAACACCAATCCGACTAAAAGTGGTTCTGCAGCAAAAACTGTCGAAGAAAGGCATAATCCTAATATTATTACTAATACGACTACTAATAGATTCTTTTTCATTTCTGAAATCTCCTTTCATTTTTAAAAATACTTAAAATCACAAGCTTACTTTTATGCAGACAGAAAAATAATTCATCTATCACCCCCTTAAAAATAGATTTCTTCTATAAGTGTTAAAATAGTTAGTAGTCCTTTTGTTCCTTAATATATTAATACGACACCAATTATCTTTTTCCTGCTTAAAAATGAAAAAATTTATAATAATTTACCGATTGACCAATTTACCAATTCTCCAATTCCTAATTGTGAGTGTAAACGTACTAGATTCCCGCTTCCGCGGGAATGACATCTGCCAATTCAGCAATTTACCAATTCTCCAATTTGCCAATTTAAAAAATATACGAGTTGTAAGGCGCGAGAGCTTCGAGCTTGATGAATCAAACCCCTACATTTGTCATTACTGCGCATGCGGGAATCCATCTCTTTCTGTCATTGCGAGTCCTAATTTATCAGGACGTGGCAATCTCGTCATGTACGGTTAACTATAACTACACTTGTTCCCAGCGCCTATACGCTACTCGCTGAACGCTATACGCTAATTTTGTTTTTAGTTTTGAATTATGGTTTTTCGCTTTTAGTTTTAAGTTTTTAGTTTATTTATCATATTTATTTAAGTATTCTTCATTAGAAATTAATATTTTTCTTGGATTTCGCCCATCATAGGGCCCCACGATTCCCTTTTCTTCCATTACGTCTATCAATCGAGCCGCCCGAGTGTAACCAATTCGGAGCTTCCTCTGTAATATTGATATTGAAGCTTGTTTACTATTAATAATAATAGAAACAGCGTCATTAAATAATTCATCTTCTTCCTCTTCTTCTGTTTCTCGCATTAGACCTTTACTCTTTTTATATTCTAACACCTCTTGTTCATATTCAGGAGAGGGGGAATACTTCATTAAATATGATACCACATTTCTAATTTCTTTTTCTACTACAAAAGCTCCTTGAGCCCTAATTGGCTTGGAGGCACCAACCGGGGAAAATAACATATCACCATTTCCCAACAATTTTTCGGCACCATTTACATCTAATATAGTCCGTGAATCAACCTGAGTAGAAACCGCAAAGGCAATTCTGGAAGGGAAATTAACCTTTATCGAACCGGTAATAATATCTACAGAAGGACGTTGAGTTGCAATTATTAAATGAATGCCGGTTGCTCTGGTCATCTGGGCTAATCTACATAATGATTCTTCGGCTTTTACCGGAGATGATAGCATTAAATCAGCTAATTCGTCGATTACTATTATAATATAGGGTAAAGGTTCAGTATCATTATTCATATTTCTAACATATTCATTATACCCGTCTAAATTCCTGACTCCGGTTTCTGCAAATATCTTAAATCTTTTTTCCATTTCAGATATCGTCCAATTTAGTACTTTGATGGCTTGATTTGCATCGGTTATAATTGGTATTAACAAATGTGGAATACCATTGTAAATATTTAGCTCTACTCTTTTCGGGTCGATCATCAGAAATTTTACTTTTTCCGGGTTTAGTTTATAAAGAATACTCAATATTATATTATTAATACACACACTTTTCCCTGATCCGGTTGCCCCGGCAATTAATAAATGAGGAAGTTCTGTTAAGTCTGTGATTATGGGCTTGCCTCCAATATCTATTCCTAAAGCTATAGGTAATTTATATTTTCCATTTTGAAATTCACTACTTTGCAATATTTCTTTTAAATAAACATTTATTCTTTTACGGTTAGGAACTTCAATTCCTACAGCTTTTTTACCTGGTATTGGTGCTTCTATCCTGACTGAGGCTACTGCAAAAGACAAAGCAATATCATTGCTTAAATTAGTTATTTTAGATATTTTAACCCCCGGTGCAGGATGAATTTCATATCGGGTAACAGTTGGTCCGTGGATAACCCCAACGACTTTTGCATCAATTCCAAAATTAGTGAAGGTGCTTTCGAGTATTTTTATATTTTCCTCAATATTTAATTTGGTATCCGTTTTGTCTTCAGCGTACGAGTCAGATAGTAGAGACAGGGGTGGAACTTGATAGCTGTCTGTTTCAGGTTCCTCTTTAGATGCTTGGTAATCTCTATCTAAAATATTTTCTTCTTCTAATTTTTTTTCTTTTTTCCCTGTTCTTTTTACTTTAAATATTTTTTTAGGTATTTCACCCATTTCGTATTCTTGATAATCGGGTTCTTCTTTGCGCCTTGAGCTTTTAGATATTTTTGCCCCGGTATTTTTTAAAATATTATAAATATTATTCAATATTATTTTTATTTTATTCCACAAGTTGCTAAATATATAAAAATAAGATACTTCAGTTATGAACAGGGTAGATATTAAACTGAGAGAAATTAGAACAAGGTAAGCACCTTTTATTCCAAAGTAAAGATATAATGAATTAGCAAAATAGTAACCTAATAAACCACCACCCGCCCCTTTTATCGACAATGAATAAGGGTTTTTAAGTAATAGTAATTTTAGGTGGATAAATATGAGTAATATAACAAATAAAAAATTAATACCGAAGAATTTATGATAGGGATTAGGCAACTTATAATTTAGAATAAGTATGATGCCCCAAAATAATAACAGGAAGGGTAAGACATAGGAACCGATACCAATACTGCGAGTAGCTGTTTGAACGATTATTTTTCCGACTATTCCCATTTTATCCGTAAAGATAAAGGCGAAAATATATAACAACGAAAATGCAATAATTATTATACTTATTGTTTCATTTTTAGTATTTTTTTTCTTTATTTTCAATTTATTAAAATCCTCTCGATAAAGACATCCAAATTGTTAAACCAGATATAATCCAAAGATAGTAGGAAAAAAAGTATATTTTCCGATTTTTTAATATTGCAACAAATATTTTCATAGCTCCATAACTTGATATAGCTGAAACTAATCCAGATAACATCAGAATATTTAAATTTATATTTAAAGAAGATATATCTCTAATTTTAAAAATGGAAGCACCTAAAATGATCGGCACAGATAGTATAAAGGAATATCTTGCCGCAAATTCTCGATCTAAGTTTCTTGATAATCCAGCGATAACAGTTAAACCAGACCTCGATATCCCCGGGAAAATAGCGAGGGCCTGAGCTATCCCTATAATAATAGCATCTTTGTAAGTAATTTCCGAAATATTTTTATTACCTCCTAAATATTTTTTATCTCCAAACCAAAGTAAAGCTCCCGTAATAATTAACATAAAGGAAGCTATTATGGGCTTGCTAAAAAGTATTTCAAAATAAGAGCTAAAAGTATATCCAATAATTGCTGCCGGTATGGTACTAATCACTAAAAACCAGGCAAGTTTCGATGATGAATTATTTTTAAAAATATTTAATATATTTTCTCCCTGAGATAGTTTATAAATACTACCAAAAAAAGAAATTACCAATTCTTTAATATCTTTTCTAAAGAGTACTATTACGGCCAGAACTGTTCCAAAATGCACAAATGCTTCAAATGCTGCTCCTGGTAAATTTAGTTTTAAGAAATATTTTGCTATTACTAAATGACCAGAACTACTTACCGGAAAAAATTCAGTTAACCCTTGTATTAGTCCTAATAATATTAATGACATATATTCCCCTAACTCTTGGAAAGCTCATCGATTACCATCAAACTAATATTATTAGCGTGGTCTCCAACTCTTTCTAAATTACTTATTATATCTAAAAAGATAACACCGGATTCCGGATAACAAATGCCTTTATTTAGCCTATTTATATGATTATTACGAAGTTCTTTTTCTATATTATCAATTTCATCTTCTTTTAAAGCTACTTCTCGAGCTAATGTTATATCTCTATTTTTAAATGCTAAAATCGTTTTATTCAAGGAAAATTGGACTTTAGAAAACATAGATTTTAGCTCATCTAAAGCTCTTTCACTAAAAGGCAGCTTTTCATTTATTTTTTCTTCGGAAAGTTCTGCTAAATTTTCAGCATGATCGCCTACTCTTTCTATATCATTAACTATATTCATTAAATCGGTTAGTCTTTTTGATTGTTTAGGGCTAAGAGATTGCTGAGATATTAATACTAAATATTTAGTAATTTCTTTTTCTAAAGTATTTACCACCTCTTCTTTTAAATATACATTTTTCAAGGTATTTAGGTCATTTTGAATAAAGGACATTATTACATCATTTAGCATACTCTCAACCATTTCGCCCATTCTAACCAGTTCTTTAGTTGTCTGACTCAAAGCAATAGATGGCGTATTTATCATATCTTTATTTAAGTAGACAGGGCCTTTCTTAATAATAATTTCTTCACCCGGTAAAAGTTTAACTACAAGTTTAATAAACAAAGAAAGAAAAGGAAGTAATATTGCTGCATTAATTATATTGAATAAAGTATGAGCATTAGCGATTTGTCTTGGCACACTTGATGAAGTTAATGATACCAGGTATGAGAATTTATTTATAAAGAATAGAAATAGAACAACCCCTCCGATATTGAAAAATAGATGAGAAAGAGCAACTCTTTTTCCGGTTATTGAACTCCCTATGCTGGCAATCCCTGCAGTAAAACAAGTTCCTATATTGCTTCCAAGAACAAGGGGGATTGCTGCTTCTATACTTATTATACCCTGAATGGACATGACAATTACAATTGCGGTAGTAGCACTGCTGCTTTGAATTATAGCGGTAAAGATTGCAGCAACCGCAATGCCCAATAAAGGATTGTGAGAAATATTCACTAATAAATTTAAGAATGGAGCGTAATTTCTTAGTGGCCTTACGGCATGGGACATAGTGTATAAGCCTAAGAATAATATACCAAAACCGAGTAATATTTGGCCAAAATATTTATAGCTTCTTTTTTTGGCTAAAAAATTAAATATAAAACCAATTCCAATTGCCGGAAGAGCATATTGCTCTAAACGAAAAGATACAATCTGGGCGGTTACGGTGGTACCTATGTTAGCTCCTGCTATTACGCTTACAGCTTGTTTTAAACTTAATAATCCTGCGTTAACTAATCCGATAGTTATAACACTTGTTGCACTACTGCTTTGAATAATGGAAGTTATTAAAGCCCCGGTTGTAACACCCATTAATGGTTTATTGGTTAAGAATTCCAGAATTCTTTGTATTTTATCACCAGTAGCTTTTTGTAAGCCATCACTGAGCAGTTGCATTCCGTATAAAAATAATCCCAGACCTCCCATCATGCCAAAGATTAGTTCAGTGGTCATTGAATACCTCCGCCTAAATAAAGTATCGAGTATCGCGTATCGAGTATATAGTGACCCAGTTACCCCGTTTGTCAGTTAACCAGTTAATTTAAAATGGTTAATTTCAAATGTAAACTCTCAGTTGAATGATGAGAGTTAGTTGATACGGTTAACTAAAATAATTTTAATCCTTAAACCGGGTAACCGGTAAACTGGATAACCGGCTAACCATCTTAACGAGATACGAATTAACCTTCTATCTTCCTCTTTCCTAACTATACGCTCTAACGCTAAACGCTATACGCTATTCCCTATGCCGCTATGTCCGAAGCCACCTTCTCCTCTTTTGGTTTTATACAAGGTCTCTACAATTTTAAAATTAGGGAAAAATATTTTTTGTATTACTAATTGAGCTATTCTATCTCCTCTTCGTATCTTAAAATCTTCTTCACCTAAATTGATTAATATTACCTTTACAATACCTCTATAGTCTGAATCAATAGTACCCGGAGTATTCAAAACCGTAATTCCATGTTTAAGAGCTAAACCGCTTCGAGGTCTTATTTGACCCTCATAACCTTCGGGGATCATAATTTTGATTCCTGTGGAAATCAATTTTACCTTATCCGGTTTTAATACAATATCTGTAGCTTCTGCCGATAATAAATCAACTCCGGAGGAGAATTTACTTGCGGAAACAGGCAAAGATAAATCCTCGCATCCTTCTACTTTTTCTATTTTTATTTCTATTTTGTTATTCTCCACTGCACCAAATCCATTTTTGTTTTATCTGTTTCATGTTGTTTTAATAAATATCAGTCATATTTTTCATTTTTCTTTTCAGCGTCATGGTTTATAATATTATTTTCTTCATCCTCTATTCTTCTTAAATCAACTCTACCTTGATTATCAATTCCGATACATTTAACCAGTATATTATCATTAACTCTAACTACATCTTCAACTTTCCTTATTCGCTCATGTGACAATTTAGAAATATGAACCAGGCCTTCTTTTCCGGGGAAAATTTCAACAAAAGCACCAAAATTAGTTGTCCTGGTTACTTTTCCTTTATATGTTTCCCCAACCTTAGCTTCTCTTACCAAATCTTCAATCATCTTTTTTGCTTGTTTCATGGTTTTTTCGTCTGTTGCAGCTATAAATATTTCTCCATCATCTTTAATGTCGATAGCGGCACCCGTTACTTCTATGATTTTTTTAATATTTTTTCCGCTGGGGCCGATTACCATGCCAATTTTAGAAGGGTCAACATTTATAACTAATATTTTTGGCGCGTAAGCTGATAGTTTTTCATTAGGTTTAGACATTGTTTTATTCATTTTATCAAGAATAAATAATCTTGCCTCTTTTGACCTCTGTAAAATATCTTGCATAGTATCTTTTGAGATACCCGCAATTTTTAAGTCCATCTGAATAGCGGTAATACCCTGGTCGGTTCCGGTGGCTTTAAAGTCCATATCACCATAATGGTCTTCTAAACCTAAAATATCTGTCAATATTTCTACGTTTTCATCTTCTTTTACTAATCCCATGGCAACTCCGGCTACCGGCTTTTCAATAGGAACTCCGGCATCAAACAAGGACAGGCTGCCTCCGCAAACAGAAGCCATAGAAGAAGAGCCATTTGACTCTAAGATTTCAGAAACTATGCGAACAGTATAAGGAAATTTTTCTTCCGGAGGGATTACCGCTTTTAAGGCCATTTCTGCTAATGAACCATGACCAATTTCTCTTCTTGATTGACCTCTTCTCGGTCTTACCTCGCCAACGCTAAAAGGCGGAAAGTTATAATGCAGATAAAACCTTTCTGAAGATTCTTCTTCCAAAGTATCTATGAATTGCTTATCTTTTACGGTCCCAAGAGTGGTGATAACTAAGGCTTGCGTTTCTCCTCTGGTAAATAAAGCACTTCCATGAACTCGAGGAAGCACCCCGGTTTCGCAGCTAATAGACCGTATTTCGTTTAATTTTCTTCCGTCTACTCTTGTTTTTTCCTGAATTATTAAATTACGAACAGCTTCTTGGCAAATTTTATCATAGGCATTTTTCAAGAGGGATAAATTGTCTCCCTCAACAGATAATTTTTCAGTAACTTGATCAAATATATTTTTTAATGTATTTTCTCTTTCCTTCTTTTCACTTATACATATTGATTTTTTAATTTCTTTCTCGTAAAGATTTCTAATTTCTTTACGATAATTATCTGCTAATTCTTCTGTTTCTGAATATTGTGTTTCTTCTTTTATGTTAGATTTTCCCAAGATATCGGCTAATTTTTCTTGACCTTCTACAATGGTACTAATTGCTTCCTGAGCAATACTAATTGCCTTTAATACAATTTCTTCAGGTACTTCTTTTGCTTCGCCTTCCATCATTATAATTGAATCTTTTGTACCGGCTATGATTAAGTCTAATTCTGAATTTTCTAATTCCTCAGGGCTGGGATTAACTAAGAATTCGTTTTCTATCAGTCCAATCCTGACGGCTCCTATTGGACCTTGAAAAGGAATATCTGATACCCATAAAGCAGCAGAAGCTCCTATTACAGCAAGTACATCCGGTAAATTTTTTTGATCATACGAAAGAACAGTAGCAATAACCTGGACATCGTTTCGATATTCTTTGGGGAACAAAGGCCTCAATGGGCGATCAATAAGTCGTGAAGTTAATATCGCATTCTTGCTTGGTCTACCCTCTCTTTTGAAAAAACCGCCTGGTATTTTACCAGCAGCATAAAATTTTTCCTCATAATCTACCATTAAGGGGAAAAAGTCTATCCCTTCACGTGGTTCTTTGGAACTGTTTGCTGTTACCAGCACGATAGTTCCCTCACAACTAACTACAATCGAGCCAGCTGACTGTTTAGCAACTTTACCAGTTTCTATATTTATTACTTTACCATTCAAATTAATTTTAATTTCTTTAGTTCCTAACATTAAATATTTTTTTTCCTCCTTTTTTAGCTAATAAGTTATTTTTATTAACTAAAAATGATTTATATCTTTATTTTTTTTATAGTAATTTTCTTTTCCGATAAGCCCTAATTAGTCGTTAGTGAATAGTATTTAGTATTTAGTAAATAAATGAAGAATAAAAAGTTTTATACTAACCTGAAAGTGTGTATTTGTGTCTTGCATTTAAAGCTAACGACTATTCACTATTCACTAACGACTAGTACGCTAGCGATTAATATATTATTTTCGTAAATTTAGTGACTCAATAATTTTTCGATATTTAGCAATATCATTATCTTGAAGATACTTTAATAATCTTCTTCTTTTCCCCACCATCTTCAATAAACCTTGCTTTGAATGAAAATCTTTCTTATTCTTTATCAGATGTCCTGTAAGATCGTTTATTCTTTCAGTTAACAAAGCAATTTGAACTTCTGGTGAACCAGTATCAGTAGTATGATGCTGATATTTTGTTATTATTTTTTCCTTATCATCTTTAGCAAAAACCATATTACTCTCTCTCCTTTTATTTTTTATTTATATTTTAATTGTTATATCTTAATTATTTTAACATAAACAATTATACCCTTCAACATATTTGTTCGTATATCGTATATCGTATTTCGTATATCGCTAAAAATTAGTTACTTGGTTACTTAGTTAGTTGGTTAGCTAGTTAAGAAAAACCAAAATAAGTTCGTATCTCGTATAAAATACAGTAATGAGTAATAAGATTATATTTATAAATGTGTAAAAACAGGTTACTTATTACACATTACTCATTACACAATTTACTGGCAAACTGGTTAACCTGGTAACTGGATAACTTATATCTTTTACGCTATTATGCTACACTTGTCTTCACTTATTGCGGGCAGACACAAGGTCTGCCCCTACATATTGTACATTACTTATTACATGTTATTTAACATTTTATGGGCAATTAAAATGTCGTCTTCTATCTGTTTTTTTAATAAACTTGGATGGTTAAAGTATTTTTCTTCTCTTATTTTTTGCAGTACATTAACGACTACTTTTTTATTATATATTTTTTTATTGAAGTTTATAATGTGAACTTCAATAGTGCGTTTCGTTTCTCTAAAAGTTGGTTTAACTCCTATATTCATTAGGCCATAATATTTTCTATTATCAATTTTAATTTCTACCAAATATACTCCGTTAACGTAAATAAGCTTATTTGGCGGTGTCTCGATATTAGCTGTAGCAAAGTTTAATAATTTTCTTCCTCTGCCTTTTCCAGAAATTACTTTTCCTGAAATCGTGATATCATGTCCTAATAATTTTCTTGCTTTTTCGATTTCTCCTGACCTAATATAATCTTTTATTATAGTACTACTAATTATGGTATTATTTACAACCACTGGTTTTAATATATTAGTTTTAAATTTATGAGATTTACCATATTCTCTTAAAGTATCTGTATTCCCTTTTCCCTGAAAACCAAATTTATAATTAAAGCCTACAAAAAGTTCTTTTACCTGCAAACTATCGACCAATATTTTACTTATAAAATCTTCAGGCGACATTTTACTCATCATCTTATTAAATTTAATAATAAGAAAAACATCAACATCTGATTCTTTAATCAGGCTTATTCGCTCCTTCAAAGTGGTTAATAAAAAAACATTGCTTTCCGGGTTAATTATTTTATCGGGATGAGGGTCAAAAGTAACAACAATACTTATTCCATCATTCTTTTTGGCCTTATCAACGGTTTGTTTAATCAATTTTTGATGTCCTAAGTGTACACCGTCAAAGACACCTAAGGCAATATATCGTTTTTTGTTAGGCAATATGATATTTTTTGAATATCTTATAACTTCCATAATTAATTATCTATACCGAATTAGAAAAATTGTTAATTTCTAAAAACCTTAACCGGCTTAAAGATAATATTTCCCCCATCATCTTTAATCGAAGTGCCAATAGACAGCAAATTACCTTTTACATCAAACATTTTAATAAATATGTCTTTTCCTGTCTTTAGCCCTTCCGGAATTCCAACTATCTGCTCACTTGATATAACCCCGCCGTTTAAAACGGTTTTAGTTACTTCTCTTTTTACAGTTATTTTATTTAATCCTTCAAGAGCAGAATCAATGCTAACAAGATATTTCTTCCCTAAAGTTTTATCCTCTCTAAATTCCTCTAAATTCATCGAATCTTCAATGCTAAAATTACCAATCTTTTTTCTTACTAAACTTGATAAATGCGCGCCGTAACCTAATTCATTACCTATATCGTTACATAATGTTCTAACGTATGTACCTTTTGAACAAACAACTTCAAATTTAACTATCGGATTTACCCTTTGGTCATATTTTATCAAATTAAACTGATATATTTTTACTTGCTTGGGACTTCTTTTTACTTCTATCCCTTTCCTGGCAAGATGATACAATCTTTTTCCCTTATAATGGGCTGCCGAAAACATCGGAGGTATCTGACTAATCGTACCTTCGTATTTTTGGAATATATCTTTAATCCTTTTTTCATCAATATCAGTACCGACTTCTTTTTTCTCAATAATCTTGCCTTCTGCATCCTGGGAATCAGTGGTAATTCCCAAAGTCATTTCGCCCTGATAGTGTTTTTTCATACTTACTAAATATTCAGCTATTTTTGTAGCTTGCCCTAAACATAACAATAGGACACCGGAAGCAGAGGGATCTAATGTTCCTGTATGCCCTACTTTGGGAATATTTAAGATATCTCTAACCTCTTTTACGACTTGATGTGAACTGATTCCTTTTGGTTTAAATATATTTAAAATACCGTTCATCATTCTTCACAAGATTTTATTTCTGTAAATAGTTCGAAAAGAATTTTTTCTTTAATTTTGTACATTTTTCCCGAGCATAAACAACCGGCAGCATTTGGATGACCGCCGCCATTAAATTTTCCGGCAAATTTATTTACGTCAAAATTACCTTTGGAGCGAAAACTAATCTTTATTTTGTTATCTTTAGTTTCTCTGAATAAGATTGATATTTCAGTATTATCTAAAGTTGTGGCAACATCAATTATTCCTTCTATCTCCTCATCATTTGCTTTAACATTATTTAACATCTTTCGGGTAATAGTTAGCCATGAAACATAATTAGAGTCATCCGTCTCTAAAGTCGAAAGGGCTTCTCCTAATAATTTTAATGCAGAATAGGTATTTCTATTATAAATATTATCGGCAATTAAATGTGGCTTTATTCCAAAAGATGTTAAATCTGAGGCTATTTTAAATGTCTTTGAACTTACGTTTGAATATCTGAATGAACCGGTATCAGTTAATATAGCTGTGAATAAGCAGGTAGAAATATCTTCATCTATTAAATCTATATTTATAGATCTAATCAATTCATAGATAATTTCTCCGACCGAAGAAACAGAACTATCAACATAATTTAAATCTCCGAAGTTTTTGTTGCTCGTATGATGGTCGATGTTTATTACGGTTTTTATATTTTTAAATATTTCGTACGTCTTTCCAATTCTTTTGACATTACTACAATCAAGTACTATACCCACATCTATATTTTTTGTTTCAATGTAATTATCTTCTAAGTATTGTACTTTATTAATGCCGGGTAAAAAATCATATATTTTTGGAAATTTACCCTGATTTAATATAATAGGTTTCTTCTTTAGTTTTTTTAATATGAAATAAAGAGCAAGTTCAGTACCAATTCCATCTCCATCCAAATTTATATGAGAAGTAATTAAAAAATTATTGTTTTTCTGCAGCACTTTGGTAATTTCATCAAAATTATTCATTATTTTTATCTTTCTTTAAATTTAATTGTTGGTCATCAATTTCAGTAATTATTTTTAATAATTTATATTGATGTTCTAAGTCCTCATCGATTATGAATTTTATATTCGGTACATATCTTAGTTTTAAATCTTTTCCCAGTTCACCTCTTATAAATTTTGTCGCATTTTTAAGTCCTTTTAAAGCTTTTTTTTGTTGATCCTTATCATTAAAAATAGTCACAAAAATATCAGCATATTTTAGATCAGACGAAACTTTTACTCTAGTTATGGTGACAAATTTTATCCTTGGATCATTTATTTTTCGATATATTATATTGTTAATTTCTCTTATAAGAGATTTTTCTAATTGTTCACTTCTCTTAGGTAATGACATATTCTAATTCCCCAATCTACCAATTCGCCAATTTGCCAATTAAACCAGTTTACCGTTTAACCAGTTTTCCAGTTAATCGGTTATCAGTTTATCAGGATTTCTGTCATTGCGAAACACTATGACTTTGTCAAGCACTTTTTAAACTTTTTAAATACATAGGGTTTATTGATCGATAATCTTTGATATACCGGGTGTTATTCCGAATTATAGTACAGGCTATCTTAAGCAATTTATTAGCAATATTATTTAAGACCAAGGGCTTGGGTTTACCTTGATCTAGTTTACGTAAATAATAACGTCTAAAGGTTGCATTATGGGTGGCCACCGATTGGGCAGCCAGCCGCAGGAGTTTACGGCTTGGTCCAGGTCCAAAGTGGCGAATTTTTGCCCTTTTATATACAGAGGTTCCACTTTGATGTTGATAGGGTACGATACCGACAAAAGAAGCCAATCGCTTAGAGTTTTGAATCTTGGTAAAGTTCTCGGTGATAACCAGAAGATGGGCTGCCAGGAGCATCCCGCAACCAGGGATACTGTCTAAGTTACTGGCTCTCTGGAAAATTTGGGGATCTTGTTTGATCAACTTTTCCAGTTCCTTATCGATGCGGGCAATCTGTTTTTTAAGCTGATTCAAGGTCTCCTTTTGGGCTTTTTTGATGAGTGCCACCTGGACCCTCTGTCTGCTGTAGGCCTGAAGGGAATTATCTAAAGCGACTTTCTGTTTGGTAAACTGTTCCCGGACACTCAGTAATTGCCGGATCTTTTCCAGGATCTCATCTCTGGGCTGCCAGGAGGTAAGCTCATCCTGAAAACGGTAGGCATATTCGGCAATCTGTTTGCTGTCTACAGGATCGGTCTTATGACCTACCGGGTCAAAGGCACGTTTAACCTTAAGTGGTGGTTCAACACTGACCGGGAAACCTTGAAATAAAAGATAGTAGGCTATAGCTTGAGAATAGACACCGGTGGCTTCCAGGCAGATGCGGCAGTTTTTCTTATTAATGTGATAATCGTTTAACCATAAGAGGAGCATCTCAAAGCCCTTCCGGTCATTGGGAATTGCTTCTTTGGTAATAATAGATTGTCCTGGGGTCTGATAGATGCTGGCAGCAAAATCAGCTTTTGCAATATCAAGACCGATAAAAAATAAGTTCTTTTTCATAATAAATATTCCTTTCTTGGGCCGAATAAACGATGATATGAGCTTACTCCATTAATAATCGCTTATTTAGCGACGAGAGCACTATTTAGCTTTAATCATCAAGAAGGCTGGGTCTTATTCGCAATATAAGTCTTTCTTTTGAGCTCTCTTAGACTTGTTCAGCCTTCTTTATTCGGTACCTGATTTAATTTAAAAACTTTAATTTATTTTAATATATTCTTAATTAATAGTCTAATGGAGCT